>ERZ1673737.1224-NODE-1224-length-26276-cov-4.483086_pt1 | contig 26276 bp, 10 predicted proteins | sample MGYA00580211_ERZ1673737 | MGnify/ENA primary metagenome ERZ1673737 (study PRJEB41218, sample SAMN15661789) | gut metagenome | host: Homo sapiens | place: Canada: London | collected 2015-08-20/2019-03-30 | study: EMG produced TPA metagenomics assembly of... | reverse complement strand
TTACAAGTCCAGAGGAGAGATCCAGTCATGGATGGCTCCAGATGGAGAAAACCAATGAACGTCTTCGTGAAGCCCTCATCCGTTTGCGAGATATGACACAGCAGCAGGAATCAGACCTCAAGGCCCAGATCAAGGAATTGGAAGAGGACCTCGAAGAATACTCTGCTGTCAAATCTGATTATGAGGCGGCGAAAGAGAAGCTTTTGGTCCTAGAGACCAATGTGGAGGATCTCAAGCAGCAGCTGGAAACTGCGCTGGGCGCCGAAGAAATGATTGAAGAGCTGGCAGACAAGAACATGCGCTACCAGGAAGAGATCAACGAGCTCAAAGCTGCCATTGAGGATTTAGAATCTCTCAAGGAGATCAGTGATGAAATGGAATACACCCATATCGAAACCGAGAAACAACTCCAGGACGAGATTGACTACCGGGAAGGCGTTTTCGGCGACCAATGCCGAAAAATTAACCAGCAGGACGAGGTCATTGAAGATCTTGAATACACGCTGTCTCGCTTCAGGGAGTTGGTGACGAACCTACAGACTGACCTGGAAGACATGCGGGCAACCCAACAGATCTCCGAGGCGGAGGCCACCGATCTCACCACACGGTCCCGGGCCATGATGGATCTAAATATGAAGTTGCAAGCTTCTGCATCGAAGGCTCAAACCAAATCTATCGACATGGAATTGAGCCGAATGGAGTCGGAGGAAGCCGCACAACACCTTTCGATGGTCAAATTGTATCTGCCAGAGTATTTCGACGGCGAAAGGAACTCTGTCCAGGCTTTACTCCGCTTCAAGCGTGTTGGATTCAAGGCCAGTATTATCAGCAGCACCATTCGAGACCGTGGCTCAGAGAACTCGGCACTCTCGGCGCATGAAGAAGTTTTCAAGGCCCACGAGGTGCTGGAACATCTTATGTGGATCTCAAACGTATGTGATCGGTTTGTGAACTTCATTACAACCTGTTCTCCCGAACAATTCGGAAACATCAAGGTCGCAATGTTCGAAATGGAACCAGTCGAGCGCACGTTGAACTTCTGGATCGAGAACGCGAAGAAGAACGAAGTGAATCTTCCGAAGCTCGCAATGGAATTGCAGCGATCTATCGCTCTTATCGCGCACCTAGCAGAAACACTTCTTCCTTCTAGCCTTGAGATCTTTGCCGATGAATTGTGTATGCGTGCCCACTTGTCTCAGTCATACCTTGACCATGCCGGCACTGCGATTGCGCGCCTCAAGCTCATCATCAAGGCCAAAATGCTTACCTCGGAAGAGGGCAGGGAGGAAGAATCGTTTGCTCTTAACAAACTGGATTCCTTTGTTTCTCAGGCTCGCGGGTGCAAGGTTGCGATGGGCAAAATCAGCCGGTCTCTTGACGATCTGCAGTCTAGGTCTCTTGCTCTTCCAAAGGAGGCCGATGAGCCCTTCAAGAATGCCGAAACCAGTACCAAGCAACTTTCAGAATTTACTCGGGCACTCGGTGAGAACATTGTCAGTCTTACTAGTGATGAAGGTCGCACGGAGGCTTTCAGCTTGGAGGAAATCCTGGATTGCTTGTCACAGGCTTCTGCATCGTTTGCTTCATCTTCCGAAACATCGGAAGAGAGCAATGACGCGGTTTCCTTACTGCTCAGCAAACTGCGTGACCTAAGCGGTCAATTTGAAGAGTTGGATCACATCTCGTCGGATTTGTCTCGCACAACCGAATTTAAGAGAGGCGCTAATCCTTGGATTGCTCGTGCCGAGGAGCTGAAGTCTAACAAAACAATCTCTCCGGACGCCGATGACGAGATTCGTCGATTGAAGAATGAAATCCATGAGGCATCTGCTGCACTTGGTGTGAAAGACACCACCCTTGAAGAGCAATGCCTTAAGATCGAGCACCTTGAATCAAGGATGCGGGAAGCAAGCAAGAAGGCAGCTTTGGTTAAGGACCTGGAGGCTCGAATCGAGCAAATCCAGGAAGCAGAAAGCGAACTAGAGGAAGCCGTTGAAAGACAAAAGAAAGAGCTCCAAGTAGCCGAAACAGAGCGAGATGAGTACATGGCCCGTCTCGAGCGCATGAAGCGCATGTCCGGTACAGCCGGCGTGAAAACGACAAGCGATGGCGTCGTAATCGACAGCGAGGCCTCATTGGCAGCAATGCAAGAAAACGAATCTCTCCGCGCCGAAGTAGAGAGCCTACAAGCAGCCGTGCGTTTCCTGCGCGAGGAGAACCGCCGCTCAAACATCCTCGACCCATACTCCATCCAGCGTTCGACAGAAATGCACGCCTGGCTCGACATGCCCCTCACGCGGGCCAACCCCACACCAGAAGAAGAAAAGGTCCGACGCACTGCCCTCGAAAGCAGAGATGTAATGTCCCATCTCCTGAAGCTGACCAAGGAGTCACACGTCCCCGATCTCAAATCCACAATGACTCGCCCGGCCAGCGGCGACGACAGCACCGCCAACCGCACCGCATGGCGTCCATCCAAGACTCGTCTTCGATACCAGGTTCTCCAGCAACGCGAGAACTTTGAGCACTGGGCTGAATGGCGTGATGAGATCGTCAACCACGAGCGTGAGCAGGACCGTCTGGCTGCCGCTAAGCAGGAACGCGCAATGCGCGATCGTGTTTCTAAACATGCTCATAAGGGCTCCGTTGAATTCCCTCAGGGCTTGGGTCATGGTATGATGGGTCGAGCGTGGCAGATTCTGGGGATGCAGAAGCACCGCAAGAATGCCTCTATTAGTTCTCCTGCTCCGGATGGAGTGGAGATTGTATCTACGGATTGAAATGTTGCTTTTGTTATTGAGCGAAAGCATGAGCGTGAGTGTGACTGAGCCTGGTTGCTTTGGTTACCTTATTGCTGTAGTACATACTTTTCATCTTTTTTTGTTTTCTTGTGCCCTATTTTGTCTGGATGCTATATTGTTCTTCTTTGAGATACCCGCATATAGCTACCGTTGGACTTTGTGTACAATTAACGTTGACTGTTACTAGATGGGGACTGGACATCTCAGGTGGGAATCGGGTTTACCTTGTTCTTGACAGCCTTATCTATCTTTATAGTTTAATTTTAAGCTATTTTCCCTTACTGGATAATGTTACCGAAGATAGATCTCTATTAGACCGCATGCTACATTGAATTTTCGAAGTTGACATAGAAGCAGCCTTTCGGGGTTGTATTTAGTACTTCCTAAGCGAGTCAACACTCGTAGACATTATCCCTCGAAAAGCACGCAAATAAACCAACCAGACTCGACAGGGGGTATTCCAAACCCAAACATCCAATAAGATCAAAAAGCACATTGCAAGAGAAAAAGAAATAGAAAGAGAGACAGAGAGGGAAACAAAGATTATCAAAATCCAAATTACCCCGAAAAGATATAGTCAGTTAGACTTCGAAGATTTTGAACCCCCTTCAAAGAATTCAAAAAGCCAATCCAATACCGGTCTCGCGGTATCGCGTATGTTCATCGTCGTGGTAAGCAGAGAAAGGAAGATCCTGCCGCTGATGCTCCAATATAGTTGGGTGACAGATCCCAGCTTCCAGACCCTTGTCCGTTGTCGGTGACGGGCCTTGGAATGAAGTACGAGGGGTTATAGCATTAGAGAAGACACTGGAGATGGAGCTGTTGTTCCGGGCTCTTGCGCCACCCCCGGTGATGGTGGTGGTTGTGGATGCGACGGTCGTGCCGCTCAGTGTGCGGGTTCGTTCCCAGGTAAAGTCGGAGTCGCCGGGTGGGGAGATTTGCTTGGGGGAAGGAGTGGACTCGGTGGATGTAGGGTGCATCCATTGAGTAACGCGGTTTGAAAGAGAGGGATACTCTATGATTCGGCTTTTGGTTTCTGGGAATGGCATGGAGGGTCGACGAAGTGATGAGATATGAGATGGTGTTGTTTGCGAGCTGGCTGTTGAAAGTGAGTCTTTGGATGTTGGAGAGTACTTTGATGGTGATGTCTCCGCTGATCCTGCGGGTAATCCCTTGAAGGCATTGGGTGTTTGCGATGCGTTCCCCCAGGGCTCGCTGTCATCTCTTTGGCTGGGCCACGGGTTGTTCAGCGTCAAGCCGTTGCCTTCAGATATAGATCCGCCGTGGACGAGAGATGACGCCTGCTCCTCCTTGAAAGAGATCTCGACAGGGGTCACCGTCGAGAAGTGAGGGATCAGAGCACTGGTGATGCGAACGGGTTGTTCGGCGAGTAACGGCTCTAGGTTTCCAAGTGAGCGACGTTTCTTAGACCCAACTGGCTTGCGAGACTCCACGAAGGTCGTTTGGCAGCGTCGATCTCGAACACCGGTCGATACTGTCAGGGCAAGCGGGGGCGCCGGCAGTGTCTTGCGATGACCATCGTTAAGCTGGAACGATTCGAACGAAGGTAGGTCCGATAATCGATTACCTGATCGATGTATACGGAGCTCTAAAGGTTGATACGTTGTCGACCGAGCGGGCTGGAAGGACTGCACTCTGCGGAAGTCCGAAGGCGCGCTGATCTTTAAAGGCGCCTTTAACGGCGTCGATTGTCTCTTCATGGACATGCTCGCACGAGTAGAGGCTCGTGAGGCTAAGTGCCTGCCTTCATTGATCCACGACGACAACGAGTTCCGATGCTGGTGCCCGGGTATAGATGGGCTGGGGAGGTCATCGTATACCACCAGTTTCATGGGAGGAACTAGATGCGGTTGAGTATGGCATACTGTCATCTCCCGTTCGACGCCTGGAATATGTCAATGAGTACTCCATATGCAAGTATACAACGACATTGACGGTAGTTCGTAGCACACATACCACGCCCTTCAGTCTGATTACCCTGACAATCATCGTTAGGGACCAAACATGACAAGCAGGATCGCATCCAACCAGTGAATAGCGAGCCAGCTTGCTCCAAATCCAATGTCATGGCGACCAGCGCTTCGTTAATCCATGGCCTTCCAGGCAAAAATCAACACACAGACACAGACAGGATAGAAGAAAGACAAAGAAGAGACCCCCACCTTGGGGGACGGGCCTTCATGTACGGCCCTGTCAGGCTGCTGATCGCCTTACCGAACTCGACCAGGTACACACCATAGCGCCACTAGGGACATGGGTCTAATCCCAGGAAAGAAAGACATCCTGGCGCCAACATTCTTAGCTCCAACGATCGTCGCCGATGGAGTTGATTGTGAGGTTGTCATTCGTTGATGCGCGGTGGAGTTGTCACATTTGCTTATCACTCTATACTTAGGGTGATGAGAGTTGGGCGCTTACGGAAATTGCACTTGTTCATCTTGATTTTGCTACTCTCAAAATAAACTTCGTGAACATCCAAATGGAATTTGAAGCCTTTCCTCTTCTTTCAACCACTATGCTAAGTCAGATATTGGTCGCCTCTGTTAGCCATGGACCCATCACAGCAATCCCTCGCAGACGCAGACGAAGCCATGCGTTTGGCCGAATCTCGATTCCGCACCAAAACGGAAGCCTCAAATCGGCAGTTTCTCCAGGACCGAATCGATGAGCTCGAAGCAAGGGACCTTACCGACGAAGAAAGTTGGACAGGATAAATTTTCATATGCATTACTTGGGTGATCAAGGCATCGCTCAATGGGCCGATGCCAAAACATATTCGTCCTCGTATAAGGATGGTGTTGAGCCAGCATTACTCGTGACGGACGAGTGGCGCCAAATTGTTCTAGAGACCTTCGAGTCTTTCAGCAACGGTATGGCCTTTTGAGACCAAGACACAGAAAAGTGTTTCCATATGCAAATTTCTTACGATCTAGGCTATTTTATCGAGTACGCCGATGGTGTCCATGATCCGGATTCCGCATGTTGGGCGTCCCTTCTTTCCACCATGCAAGTCCTAAGAAGTGCTGAGGCATTGTCTAGAGGAGTTCCTATGCACTACAGCGTTTGTTGATGGCACTATCGATGAAGACAGAGGGGAAGATCGGTTTCCAACAAGGAAATCTAGCTCAAATGGGAACGGGAAATTCAGTTTGTGAAGATGTATATGTACGTTAGAGGTCTATACCAGACCCAAATTAGAGATATTCCAGAAATCGTAAAAAAAGACCACACGACCCTATTTGTCCCAGACATTGTCTTGCTCCAATCCATCGTAGGCCCATGCCTTAGACCGATCTTCACGGTCGTAGTTAGACTCTGCTGGGTCCGTTTCAGCTTCTTCTTCGATTGGCTCTCCTGAGGGTCGCCTGGAAATTGAGACCAGGATTAGCACCATGTGTTATTCTTCATCTCTCAGCCAATGGTTTAAACTTACGAATATCGCCGTATTTCAGGTTCAGCATGTGCTGAACCAAGCTCCCGCTGTACCTGAGCTCGGTCTTCCTCCTCAGCCTCTCGATTCTCCACCACAAGGTCCACCAGCTGGCTCTTTCGCGTGTTTGTGCTTGTAGAGCTGGCGTTGCGCTGCAAGGGACCAGGGGTACTCGAGCTTGCGCCCGAATTAGGTTTGGACTGTGGGCTTCGCCCGCTCTCGCCGTCTGACGCCCGGCCCTTTCTGTGCCTGCGGGCCTTTTTGACATGCCCACCTCGGTTTGAATCTTGATAGCTCCTTGACGGCGGTAACCGCTGGTCCCTTGGCACCTCGTTGGCGGTAATCACCGGGTACTATTGTCGGTCAGAATCTCAATCATGATGGGCTATATGGCGCGAACTTACATTCCAGTCTCCAAACTCCAGCGCCCGAGCGTTAAGGAACAAGTGTTCGTCCTCCTCATCCATTGATGTTTCAATTTCACTGAAAGATCGGAATCTTTCCCTCGAGCTTTGACTGCTTCTGTTTCCACGCTCACTGGATTCTCCGGCAAGCAGAGGCGTGCGACTGTTGATTTCCCCCGGTTTGGGAATCCAGTATTTCGCCTTGCCTCCTCGCTCATATCTCATGCCGTCCATGACTCGCTTTACCCGTGATCCCGATTCCGCATGCGGGATGATGTTATCACCCGAGTCAAAGAGTCGGTATTCATAATTCTCACCGCGGAGGGTCATCTTAGTGTCCTCAACCAGATCCAAAATGCCGAATGAGTCGCGCAACGCGAATTTCACAGGCAAACGCGCAGCCGAAATGGTGGGGTCCGCATAGTCGTGCCACGAGAATGCATACCAATGGGCAATAGCAAAGAACGGCATCTCAAAACAGATGAGACTGTCCTGAATTGCAGCTGCAAGGTTGTCTGGAGTATACCCAGCAACGCTGCCCAGCGCACCCAGCCACTGCAGAATCGACAAGAAAAACCCTTGCCAATACGATGCAAAGATGATGAGTTTGATACAGAGGAATTTGGGGACCGGCCGGAACGGCATCAGGTCATCGTGCAGACAGACCCAAAACATGGCGAGGGAGTAGAGACTAATTGTGACGCTGACATTGTACACAATGCCTGTCCAGAGATATCCCGAGCCTAAACCGATGTAGCCCTCTTGGTATGTGTCCGTCGCCTTCATCACGACGGAGACAATAGCTAGAATGGGCTTCAGCCAGGCATATTGCAGGATACCGCGTTTGACAGCTAGGAAGGTGTGGGGGTCGGAGACGTCGATCTTTGGGAGGAAGTGGTTGAGAGGCCAGGCATGTGAGATAGGAGGTCGGCCATGTGCCATGATGATCAAGGCACGTTCGCCCCCGAGGAAGTTAATAAGGAGCTGGAAGAAGGTATAGATGGTGAATGCCTGAAAGCCACCGGTTAATATGAGCTTCCCCAACAGGCGATTCGGATACAAGTTACCTCATAGATGTCACGAATAGGATCGAGGAATTGGGCTGCCTTGAGCGACACAATACTCGTCCATGATGATGCCGCGTAAATCGGGACCCTAAGCGTTATCAGCATTGCCGTGTCCCCCTGAGCTGAATGTCCAACCAGTACTAACATCAACAATATGCGTACCACATAGCGCTGGAGGAGTGGTTTCCGGTAGTTTTTGCTATATATATTGTGAGCATGGAGTCGTGTGACAGGGTGGTAGAAACTCGTACGTTTGGAACCAGATGGACCTGCGAGTTGATATCAAGCGTCAGCTTGAGAGTCTATAATGATAGCACTCGTTAGATTGCTGGAGAACTCACACAAAGGACAACAGCGAGGAGACCAAAGCCGAGACACCTGCGACGATAATGATCGCGCGTGCCAGGCTGGAGCCTGTTCCTCCACCGGCGGCAGTCATGATGTAAATTCGAGACAAACACGAATCTATAGCCGTGTACTGCCAACGCGGATATGTCTCATTCCGCGGAGGAGGGACAAAACATGGTGTTCAACGGGGAGGGAGAAGTTGGAGAAATGTTGGGTCTGGAAGGAGGAGGGATGACGATCTTCGCGTGACACCGCCCGACGCATCTTCACTTTGCGACATTCAGAACACAGCCATTTTGGATGGCGATGATCTGATTTGGGCTTATTCGCGCCTATTGCGCGTCCATGGCGGAGAGACATGGCCAGTACAAGCTTGACGTCGGCCTTTCTGACGCCGGATCCGAGCTTCAATTGGTGCGTCGGACTTGCTGCGAGGATGGCTAGTATACTGATTGACGTAGGTTCTTCTTGCTTGAACTGATTGTGTCTTGCATTCTGTGAGTTTCCACACTTCATTTGGCTGGACAATACTGATAGTTCGCATAGTGCGTTGTTCTTCCTGCTCTACTTCAACCGGCTCTTCGCGACTCTCCTTTCCTACGCCATTCGAGCATACACCTGGCACTACTACCGAGCATATGTCGACATCAACGCGCTTCAAATCTCTTTACTTGGCGGTCGAATTTTCTTCAAGGGCATTCGATACCACGGTGTAAACGAGACAATCTTTATCCATGGAGGATTCATAACTTGGCGTTATTGGACGCGCACCGTGGAGCGAAACGATTTGACTGGAATTCGACGCAAAACTGGCCTTTATAATCCCACCGGAAAGGGACATGGATGCTCCGCGCCAGATGGGGTTGAAGATGACGGTCTTGGAGAGCAAGGTGGCAGGGGAAAGACAACCGAGCTACCCTGTCGGATAACAGTCAAAGCCTACGGTCTTGAGTGGTTTGTCTACAATCGGACTCCAGCATATGAAAGTATTCTCGCTGGATTCGGTTACTCGCCCAAGAATGTTGACCTGAACAATCAGTCAAACCCCCCAGGATCTCGCGCGACGGCGGAAGACCAAGGCACCGGGAATGATTTTGATTTCCAACGAGCGCCTGATCACCAATCTACCTTGAAAACTATGTCGGAGCGCAGCATGGGTGAGAGGGCAGGGAGTTCCTCTCAGAGGACAGCTATGCGCGAGTCAGAACTATCGGACCAAGTGTCCAACATGCTTCAACTCTTGCCAGTCAAGCTGGATTGCAAGAAGGGTGCCATCGTACTTGGTAACGAACATACTCGATCTGTTTTGACCACGACGTTCGATGCTGCAACGGGTACCATTGATGCTTGCAATTCGGGTCCGCTTGATCTATACCGGCAACTATTTTCATTTAAGCTTAGCCACCCTGTGGTTCAGATGCGGCCGAACCCTGATTTCAAACAAAACCAACCGGCAACTGCAAAAGCTATAGGTGCTGTGCATGAGGATGAGCCCAAATCAAAGAAGAAACGACAAAACATCTTCAACTATCAATTCCAAAGGCGCAAAGTGTGGCACAGCATCCGTGACCTTGTTCCTTATTTCCAAACTTCTGTCGAATCATTCCATGCCAACAGCAGAAATGCTGACAGCATGCCAAGAAGCCAGGCGGAGTTCCCTGAAGTTCGTTGGACTGGTCTTTCGCGGTATCTGGACGAAGCCGATGAAGATGATCACGAGAAATGGAGCTCGGTAGAATATGCCCGATTTTCCACCATTTTGGACAGCTCCAGTCTGACTATAACGTATTTTTGGGATATTCCTGGGCGAGTCAGCTATCAAGGCCCAACGTCCGTTGAACATTCACATCCAGATCCAGTGGAGCGAAATATCAACTCGGCCTTCCCTCCTGAATGGGGAATCGATCTTAAGATTGATGGAGGCACTCTGAACTACGGCCCATGGGCCGACAGGGAGCGAGTTGGCTTGCAAAATGTCTTCTTCCCGAACTTTTACCGCAGCGCCGAACCGGCAGAGCAGTTGGCACCTGGTGTTCTGCGGCAAAGCACATCCTTCATTTTACGCATTGAAATCAACGAAGAGTTGACACTGCGAATCCCTACTAGAGAGCAGTCCAAGGATTGGCAATGGAAGGGTCGTGCTGATGCCATTGGAGGCGCGTCAAGGATTAAGAAGCCAAATGATAGAAAGAAACCACGAGCAAAGGAGGGCGAAAAGGGTCACATTGGACCTGAAATTCGCCCGTTTGGGTGGCTTGCCCTCTCCGTCGCTGCCGACTCTACTATCAAATACACCATGGATATGGTGGCCTCAAGCCTAGGATTTCGGAATGAACTCTCTCTTGACTTACGAGAGTCAAAACTTTCATCCAGTATCAACCATGGCTTGCTCTGGCAATGTCCCCGACAGTTGGTCACCTGTGATCTATCGAACCCACTTTCCTGGAACAGCCTCCGCTCTTGGAAGTTCACCGTTGAGAGCCAGGATCTGCAGCTCTTTCTTCTCCGTGACCACATTTTCCTTCTTACGGATCTCGTGAGCGATTGGGCATCGGGTCCGCCTTCGGATTACTACGCATTTGTTCCTTTCATCTACAACCTCGATCTCAATTTTTCTGACTTCCAGCTTTACATCAACGTGAATGACCGAAACATCATTAGCAATCCTTCAGATCTGGAAGATAATCGATTCATTGTCATCAAGGGCAAACGTCTGACGTCCAGTGTCATGATACCATTGAACAAATATCAACCCGAGCAAACTGCAATTGAGTTCAGGGTCAACCTCGAAGACGGTGGCGTGGACTACGTGACTCCTTTATGGGACACCTTACACGAGTTTCTGCCCCAAAAGTCTATGGCTACCCTTCAAAGCCTGTTCATTGACGGCTCCTACAACTACTTCTCGTCGACTTCACACGAATTGACTGACACCTTGGTGCTCAACCTCGACGGAAAGTCACCTCGGCTGTATCTTTTTGGATTTTTGATCAAGAGCTTCATGACAATCAGAGAGAATTACTTTGGCGAAGAAATGCATTTCAAGACTTTGGAAGAATACCAAGAGCTGATCTACGCCGATGAAATTCCATCGAACTCCACAGGAATTAATCCAAACCGAAAGTCAAATGACATGGACATCCTCGTTCGTGTCACAGTCGACAGCCCATGTGCTTTGCTTCCTGTGAACATCTATGACACTTCAAAATGCACTGGACTTAGCGCAGCGTCCCTCGAGGTCGATCTACGATTCACTAATTACTACATGGATTTGCAATTTTCTATCAGCCCGCTGAAACTTGATTTGCTTTCCATACATTCCGATGACTCTTCGACCGTTTCTGGCACTCAACTATTCATCGATGGTGTCTCGGTCTATGGCCACCGTTTGTTTGGTTTGCCGCCTCTTGAACCAACCTACGTCTGTAATTGGGATTTTGAAGTTGGCAAAATCGTTGGAGAATGCTCCACGGAATTCCTGGCTTGCCTGGGATCGTCATTGAAGAGCTTCGATTTCTCTTTTGATAACGAGGAGAATGCTTTGCCGACACTGTTTCCCGAGGTTCTCTACGATGTGACCTTCTTGAGAGCTAAGATTGATGCAATCCACATTTCCGTACTACTGGATCAAGTAGCTGTCATTCTGAGCACACAGCCACTGAATGTGAATTTCAATGATTGGGCGAACACCAAGTTTTCGAAACGCATGAATCTCCTCGTCCCAGATATCTCAATTGCCGCCATCGATCGTGGCCATGCCACTCAATCTAATGTATCGACAAGAGCAACAGTGGCTCCCATAGGTCTTCTCCAAACGACTATCGGATTGAAGATGGCATTGCGCAAATCTGATATTGCAGAACGTCGACGGCTTCAGCAAGAGCATATCAAAATTCATGACCAACGAACTCATAGAGCACAATGGCTACTTTCTGATTGGGAAGAGACTGGCCCGGCCTCAACCATTCCTGACGACGACGTGTTCCCTCCAACAATGGCTATACCCTCCATGCCCGAGCCTATTCATAATAGGGCTCGCTCGCTCAATGCGCCGTCCTACCTGGGAGTTTCAGGATCGCATCCTAATAGAAGTGCCAAGAGTTTCCTTGTTGAGTCAGAAGTATCAAGCCTGAACAGTGTCAGAATGCACAACGCACATAGCCTCGGAGCAGCTTCAGATCCGGGCTCTAATCTACGACCCTTTCCGCCTTCACGGGAAGCGAGCTGGGCCTCACATACCAGCCGATCAAGAGATGGAACACAGCCTGGTTCCCGGGGAACTGCAATTTCCTCCTCTGCTGCAAGAGATGCGAACCCGTGGATCATGCCGCATTTCTCATACCACAAGATTCAGTTGGATACATCGGAGCTACCATTGCCGTTCATGAATGACGATAATACCTCAACGATTGACGACCCTGCTGTAAATCCAAAATCCGTGTTCCTCAGTTTCGATGATGATAAAACGACATACACCAACCTCGCATGCGACCTCCCGCTTGGTGTCCGAGGCTTTTGTACACCGAGATTCCTTCTGAGTCTAGCTGCCTTGCTGGATGGGTTGGAACCAAAACACCCTGTTAGAATCATTGACTCCCTTCAGAAAGACGTGATATCAGACATTGTTGGCTACGACAAAGCTATGAATCAACCGAAGAACTCCACAGCTGTTTCCCTACGTGTTCCTGCCATACAACTGCGCCTTGTGGATCTATCGGAGTCTCCCAACAACAAGAATATTGAGTTCCGAGATGAGTATAGCATCGAGCTTCGTCATCTGCGGACTGAGCTCAGGAAAAAGGTGCACCGTCAAAAGGGAGACTTGCTTGAAGGCGTTAAGCAAGATGTCACTGTCCATGCAGCGGCTGATCACCTCTCGATTGCCGTCGAGGGCAGTCGAGCGGATGCTTTTCATGAAAAAGCTGAATTCAGTTCCCACTTGAAAGACTTGAACTTTTGGCTGGTGACTACGCCCGATGTTCGCTCTAACCTCCAGATGCGAACATTCAATACAATCACATCAGCGAAGTCCGTGGAGCGTTTAGCGTTCCTCGTTCGTCGAGCCACAACGATGTTTGATTCTGTTGCCTCCTCTTTCCAGCAAGTTTCAACATCCAGCAAAATCCGTCTACAATACCTCATCTATTCTCTGACTCAATCGGCCGTTGGCATACCGGACCCCATCTTTCTCGCTCGCATCTCCTACGTTCTCAGAGTTGCTTCGACGCATTTGCGACAGCATGACTCCTGGAAAATTATTTCTCGTATCCGCAACATCTACAAACGCTTGCCTATCCATCACAAGCGTGAATTGGAGCAGAAGTTCTCGAGTGGCAACGTTTCTTTGCCAGCGAATGCCAAGTCAACAGTTTTATCTGGCTTCGATCACTGGCGAGCTTGGGATCTGGCCCACGTTGCGAAAAGCTATGTCATGCGCCGGGTCTGGCCACACTGTGAACCTCAACGAAAAACCGCGGAGCCTTTAATGTTCCTCTCATCCACAATCAAGACCTTCAGATTTTCTATGGACCCTGGCCCAAGAGAAAGCGATTTCATCATCGAGAACCTGTCAACCCTCGCGTCCCTCGTTCCGGATAAGGTTGTTCGCGAGGGCAACGAGGAGAGACACAAGAAAATCATCACTATACAGTCTTACTGTGGCTCTGCGGCTCTGAGGCTGCGATGGGAGATATTAGATCTTGTTGAGGGTGTGATGAAGGTAATGTCAAATATCACACTCGAGTCTGCACAGGCTCATAAACCCTATGACTCCGCTCGAGATGAGAAACCGACCGAACTTCAACTCATGTTCGGCACTGATTTCGGATCCATTACACTCGACGGCATTAATGTCAAACTCGCTTTGATATCCAAAGCACTCCGAGGGTCGATCGTCCACAGGTCTCTTGGTGTAGTCCAGACAAAGCAAGAAGATCTCACCCTGCTGTTCAGTGCTGAAGCATGCTCTTCCGAGCTCCAAAGTCAGTCCACCACTTTGATGCTGTCAGGAATCGCCGATCCCTACATGTACTTTTCTCTCACCTCGGAAGAAAACGAAACCGAGTGCAAACGAGGCTGGAAGGTCGCTGCCTCCTGCAGGAAACTTCGATATGACATGAAAGAAGATCCACTCAGCTTAGTACACACAGCAGATAGACTTATCGCCGACGAAGTCAGGTACATCCGACAACTAATGAATAGCGTCAAACTCCCGAACAAGTCGCGACCCGACGAGATCTTGGTGCCAAACAAGCCAATTCATGATACCTTCCATGTGGCAATGTTCTTGGAAGACTATCGATTGAACTTTAGTCTGCTGCCATCCTTAGCTTACCTTGTTTCAGGCGACGTTGCTCGGATTTCGGTGATGCCCACCGAAGCCTCAAAGGTTGAGGTTGACTTCGATGTGAAAAAGAATACCCACATGTTCTTGTCAGGTGAAGGGGACAGATTCCATGCTCTGTCGATTATGGAAATTCCTCCAGTCAACGGCCGAGTACTTGCAAACCTCTTGTCAGGCCGTAAGGAAGTGGAGGTTGATGTCACCATTGAACTTATTCGCCTGGAAGCCAGCGCCGTGCGCAGTCTCTTGGCTGTCTTGACAGGACCGGATGTTTCCCACTTGACTTCGGATCTCAAGCAAAATGTGGACGTTCTCCAATCACACTTGGAAGATGTACTTGCGTTACAGAAGCCATCACCAAAGCCCGAGCCCAAGCCAGTGTCCGATGGCCAAGAGGTTCTTTACAAGTGTCGTCTCACATTGGCTGGATTTGAGATCCATGCTTCTGCACCTGGCCTGAATAGCAAGGAGTACTCTGCGGAAATGATCTTCAGTCTTGGTATGATGCGGATGCGACTTCAAAACGGCCTAGACAGAGGCTACGCCATGGAGTATCCCGAATTCAACATTGATGCATCTCAAATAAACTTTGAACTCCGCAGACAGGAGAAGTCTAGGAGCCTCCCGTATGGTGGTTTCTCTGCTGGAGTGAAACTGCAGGGAACATCAGCAGTCCGCGAAAATGGTGAAGTCACAAGATCCTACCACTTTACTAGTGACCGATTCGATATCGAACTATTTGCTGAGACAGCAGCCCTCGTTGTCGACATTGCCGTCTATACCCAAGAGCGCATTAAGACGTTAGACCTTTCCCATGAAGTCAAGCGTCTTAGGAAACTGAGACATGGTGGTCACGACACGAAAGATGGGAGTGCTGCTGCCCCCGAGATTCATGTCAACGATGATTCCACCCCGGAGACCTTCCTCAATTCTCTTTACTCCCTTCAATTCCAGCATATTCAGGTTGCTTGGAACATGGCAACGAGGCACAGCAAATCCGGCCGAAACCCAGAGGACTTGGTCTTCTCAATCCAGCAAGTTGAATTGTCGAACAAGAAGAAGAATGCAGCCAAACTTCGGATTGAAAACATGCAACTTCAGATGGTCCCATATGGAGCAGACAGGGGAAAGCGGTCGCTGAATTCCGCGCTTATGCCCGAACTAGTTTTCAACGTGGCGTACTCATCCAAAGGAAAAGAGTTGTGGCTTGCTTTCCAGGCAGCTGGTAAATCCCTTGATATCCGTGCGACGTCGGAGTTTATCATCCCGGCCAGCATGTTGCGAGACTCGATTGCTACAGCAAGCGAGGCACTTCGGGAAGGGAAGACTGTCTGGGCAGCCAGAGCATCGTCCCCCGACAACACCAATACCAACAAAGACCGCAACCTTTTCGGCAAGAGAAGATTGCGGTCTCTTCTCATTGATGTTGATTTTGCCGGTGCTACTGTTACACTTCAAGGCAAGCTTGGTCATGATCACCAAACATTGCTCGCAGCCACATGGAAAGGCAGCCGACTCTCCGATGCGAAATATGGCCAGTATGTCCAAGGTGATACGGCAACCACTGCAACACTCCAGGCGCCCGGAGTGGCTCTGAAGGTTCAATTTGAGGATAATGGTACCGATGATCCAGTACTCAATGCTGAGTTAAAGGTTGACCCCTCTACAAACACATTATATCCCACTCTTGTCCCCCTAGTCAAGCAAATGACTGCCACGGTGAAGGAGATCATGGGAGACCAGCAGTGTCAGCAGAGCCAGTCTCGTAGGCCATCTACAACCGCGAAGTTGCAGCCACAGAAGTTGATGCAAGATGCACCATTCGATGCTGAGGACCCAACCAGTATTCTTGGCCGATGCAGGGTGAATCTAGGATTACTATTCTGCAAGCAGGAGTTCAGTTTGAGTTGTCAACCCATCGCAAGGGTAGCAGCCACCGCACGATTTGAGAGTGTCTACGTGACCGTTAATACGGTCCTGTCAGAAGAGCAGGGCCGATTCCTTGCTCTGTCCTTGGCATTCAATAGCTTGTCCGCTTCTGTGAAACATGTCTACTCCAATGAATCAACGGCAAGCTTTGAAGTCAAGTCAATGGTGTTGTCGTTGATGAACAGCAAGCATCTTGGCCGGATGAGCGGAATGTCAGCTATCTTGCGAGTGAGCCCGATGAAGGTCGCCGTCAACGCCAAACAGGTTCAAGACTCTCTCCTCTTCCAAGAGATCTGGCTTCCCTCCAATGATGAACCGGCCTCAAGTCCAACTCCCCAGCCGGAGTCGTCCGAAGCGCAGCCTTACATCGTGCAGCGATACCAGCAGGTTGCTTCGGCATCGGCATTCCCCTGGAACACCACCATCGCGATTGAAAAGGTTGAAATCCAACTGGACCTTGGCTCGACTTTGGGCAAGGCACAGTTCGGTATCAAGGACTTGTGGGTGTCTACTAGCAAGACATCTGACAATGAGCAGAACATGTGTGTCAATTTCGGCTCTGTTGCGATCGAGAGCAAGGGCCGCATGAGTGGAGTTGTCGAACTCGGAAACCTCAAAGTACATACATCAATCGAATGGCCTGAAGTATCTCGAGAAGCTGGACAAACACCGTTGATCCAAGCTTCGCTTGCCTTCCGTCACCTCCAAGCCAAGGTCTCCTTCGACTACCAACCCTTCCTGGTTGCCCACATTGCCAGGTTCAACTTCTTGATGTACAACGTCCGAGACACATCCGGCGAACAGAGCCAACGCCTTTTCAGTATTCTGGAAGGAGACAAACTCCAACTGTTCTGCACGTCTCTAACGGCATCACAAGCCCTAGCTCTCTTCCAAGCCTGGCAGCGCTTAATCCAAGACGTCCAAGCAGCCTACGAAGCATCCCTACGCGACGTGGAACGTTACCTCCGCCGGAAATCATCCGTTCTAACCGAACGCCCGGATATCGGCGCCAAAGACCTCGCAAAGCCACCCGACGACCAGCCAGAGAAAGCCCCCATATCCCTACACACGGGCGTGGTAGTCAACATCCGCCACGTCAACCTCGGCGCCTTCCCCAGCACCTTCTTCGACAACCAAATCTTCAAGGTAGAAGCCTACGACGCCGAAGCCCGATTTGCCGTTTCCCTCGAAGCAGGCAAGATTCACAGCGCCCTAGGCCTAACACTAGGCCAACTCCGCGTCGCCCTATCCGGCATTACACGACCAACCTCCGCACAGCTAGACGAGCTCTCTGTCGACGAAATCGCCGAACGAGCCGCCGCCTCTCGAGGCGGAACAATCCTCAAAGTACCCCGTCTCGTCGCCGGCATGGAAACCTGGCAAGCACCCGGAACCCACGAGATCGAATACATCTTCCGCAGCACATTCGAAGGCAAAGTCGATGTCGGCTGGAATTACTCGCGCATCAGCTTTATCCGGGATATGTGGGAGACGCATTCGCGCGCGCTCGCTTCAAGACTTGGGAAACCGCTGCCTCCCTCTGCTGTGCGCATTACTGGCGGGCCTGGTAGTAGTGCTGAGGGCGGTGGTGCTAGCTCTGAGCAGCAGGAGAAGATTACGGCTGTTGTCAATGTGCCGCAGTCCAAGTATACTTATACTGCGCTTGAGCCGCCTGTTATTGAGACGCCGCAGTTAAGGGATATGGGTGAGGCTACGCCACCTTTGGAGTGGATTGGGTTGCAGAGGGATAAGCTGCCGAATGTTACGCATCAGATTATCATTGTTACTTTGTTGGAGATTGCGAAGGAGGTTGAGGATGCTTATGGGAAGATTCTGGGGGCTTGATTTCTTTTTGGTTTACTGGTCTTCGTGACTGTCGTTGGTCCTTGCGGGTTTCGTTTATTTTTTATCTTGTATTATTAATCCCTGTCGGTCTGCATTGCCTGATACCAATTTTATTTTGTACATTCATCTGCATTGCATTACATCAATGAATCATAAAAGTCCTTTCCTTTTGCATCATGGTCGAGGATCAGAGTATTTGTAGGAAATCCGTAGCTATGAAATGCCAATATACCGAAAAGTAAATATATTCTTAAAATGTCATTAAAGGCAACCTTCAACGGAACTATCAAAGCACCTTTTTGAAAACTGCAAGTCTACTATCTAGAACCCGAAACTAAATGAATCAATGCACCCTTGTCCAAAGAGAGAGATTCGTCTAAATCATAGACCACTACTAACTCGGTCGTAAGAGAAAGGGAGACATATAGTCACTCTTGACTTACAGACCGAACTGACTCCGGAGAGATCCAGCGAAGCGAGAAATCGCCTCATCAATCTTTTCCGATGAGGCGGCCGCAAATGTTGCACGGAAAAACATCTTCTCCTCGATGGTGTCGTGGTCAGGCTTGAACCAGCTACCGCGGGAAAGGAGGACACCTGCTTCCACGGCGGACAGGAAGATCTCCTCTTCAATCTGGGCGTGGGTCTTGCCGGCCGCAATGCCGGGGTGCTTGTGCCAGTCGATTTCGATCCAGTGCTAAGCAAGGGGTTAATATGGTAAGATTAAAAGCGGAGAAAAAGTTACTGGAAACTTACGAACATGCCTGCCGCGGGGGCAACCCAGTGGGCAATTTCACGGGGCAGGTGCTTCTCACAAGCGTGAACGAGCGAGTCACGACGAGCAGTGTACGACATGCGCAGGTTAATCAACCAATCCAGGTATCCCGAGTGACCCCAGTGCTCGTCTAGAAGCTTGAAGAGAGCAATCTGAGAAATACCACTAGGGTTTTGCGAAGAGGTCTCAAAGTTACGGATGAAGCGCTCGATGATCTGCTCCGAGGCGACGATCCAGCCAACTCGCGTGCCGGGCGAAACGACCTTGGAGAAGGATTCGAGACGGACGACACGGCCATCAACGTCCATGCTGAGGAATGACGGGGTAAGAGACTTGATAAAGTCCCCGTGGGTGGCAGGAGGAGGCACGGGCTCGGCGTCCTCACCGACGTAAGGCTGCATCTGCAGGAAGTAGTAAGGCTCGTCCTCGACGATGATGACGTCGTGCTTCTGTGCGACCTTGTAGACGGCGCGGCGGCGTTCGGCGGACTGGGTGGCGCCAGTGGGGTTCTGGCCTGTTGGGATCGTATACAGTACGAATGGCTTGCGGGCACCACGGGCCTTTTCGTCCCAGTTGCTGAGAATGTCGTCCATGGACTCAGGGAGGAGACCCTGCTCGTCCATTGCGATGCCTACGGCCTTCAGGCCCAAAGGGAATGCGGTCTCAGCTGCGCTGGCGAATGTGTACTCTTCCATGATGATGTAGTCGCCACGCTCGCAGAGCAAGCGCAGAGTGGTGTCCCAAGCATAGGTGCTACCGGCTGTCAGGGTGCATTGCCAGTCGGAGTAGGGAGGTTTGTGAATGAGCTGATTTTATTAGTATCCACCGAGTTGTTGAAGATGATATTGGACTTACCTCTGTATGCTCGGTGATAAAACGAAGCAATTGCGCAGCACCGGTGGCTTGGCCGTAGTTAAGCGCAATTTCCAGGTCCGCAATATAAATCAGTCCTGCGCAATATCTATACATATAGTTTCAAGATACTCACCGAATGTGCTGCTTCCATCTTGGATATCATGCTTTCCAGCGCGCAGCACGGTGCCAGACTCGCGAGTAGCCTCCGGGGAGAACCCGGGGGGAGTGGGGACCTTAATATCAAGGTGCTCGAAGGGGAAGTATTCAGGCGAGGGCAGTCCACCACCAAGGGAGATAAGGCCTGAAATAATAATTAGCATTTAGGTTCAGCCAAGACAATCTGTTCTTCTCACCAGGGTTCTTCAGGTACCGAGCGGCAGTCTTCAAAGTTGAAGGCTGTGGAAGGGCATTAGCGATGGGGGACTTTGAACTACGCTATTGAGCGTGCGCACCTTGCGGGACTTGGCTTCCAGTGAAAAGCGGTCTAAGCAAGAGAACAAGTCAGTATGAATGGACATCTATTGACCGAAATATGGCGTCCGGCATTTCATCAGAATAGTTAGACTTACGGTCAAACCGCTTGGCCTTGGGCTTGGTATAGCAGATCTAGTGAACCAAAGCACATATCAGCACTCTGGTCTTATATCCTTCACTCCAATCTCCGTTCCATCTGAAGGTATCATACCGGACTCTTAAACATATCACTGCTGCATGCCGCGGCCACGCCAGTGGGCATCTTTGCCGTCTTCGCTCTCCATGCAGTAATGCCATTGACGGTCAAGGGATCAGGGACAGGGACGGCAGTGGTATCAGTGACGGCCACGAGGTCGACATCGAGAGGTGCCGGGGGACTCATTGTGATCGGAGCGGTGTAATTGTCAAGAGCGGAATCGGCGTTTTATGTGCGACAGTAGGTGGAGGGTAGCTTCGCGCACAAACGTCGGAGTGTCGTGCTATTGCGTGCGAGGACAGAGCCGTAGGTCTCGAGAGATCAAAACAATGCAAGTGTCAAGGAGGCAAAGAATTGGCGATATCCGAGGAACTGATCTCGGCATTCTTTTTATCTTAACGTTATCCACTCCGGCACATGACTCATACTCCGAACACTCCGATGAGTCCGTTTGGTGATAGTTAAAAGTGTCACGATGTATATATTTCTGTTATCTAATGACGGAGTATTCGGAGAAACAGGGTATAGTTAAACTTCACTGAATGCCACCAACTGCTTGTCAATTGTAGGGCGCGGGGCTCTTGCGTGGTTTTAGTATTACAATACAGTCCGCGAAATGGTGAGGAATTGGAGAATAATACGGAAATACCAAAACACACCCCGCCGTCTAGATAAGGCTATCGCCGGCATCGGCGCGATAAGCTTTGCGAAGTAAACAACTGCCACCACAACTAATTAACAGTTATGAAGTCTCCATTTATTTGCCTGTATAGAGCTGCAGCTATACGAAACAGAGTATATTGACTAACCCTTATGACTCTCCACATATTTCCCCGTGGTCCCATCAAGCTGCGCTTCCAACACTGCTGATTTCCCACTCAAAACACTCTGGATAGCCTCAGGAAGCTTCTCTGTAAGCTCAGCAACAGTGGCTGCACGACCACCCCAGACCTCACCACCCGCCGCAGCAGTAGCAATTCCCGCATAGTCAGGCGTAGGTGCGAAAGAGATATTGAGATCCTCGTTGGTAGCACGGGACCCGTCACCCTCAGGATGAACGAGGAGCATGCTTCGCCGAGGGGCATTCCAACCCTTATTGTTCAGCACAATCGTCAGAATGGGAATTCCATAGCGGCGAGCAATCCAGTAGACAGATCCAGGGACCGAGAATAGGAATGTGCCATCTCCAACGACTTGACAGACAAACTTGCCCTTTCCGGGTCCGCCATGCTGCACATCGCTGGCCAGCTTGATGCCAAGTGCACCTCCACCAGACCAACCCAGTCCACCTCCTCCACAGTTGATCCATGATTGGGGCAATGTGGCTGAAACCTGATCCGCAACCCAGTGGGTATTGGTTACAGCCTCGATGGCCCAGATCGTATCAGTTGGAACACCCTGGCGGACCTGTGCCATAAGATAATTGATATTCAAGGAGGCTCCATCACCGCCCTCAGGAACAACGGCCAGATCGGCGATCTCCTGTCGGCGCTTCAAGTATTCTTCATCCCGGCGTTGTCCCATGATAATATTCTCCTTTGATCCAATGAACTTCTGCAAAGACCCCTGGGCAGCAACATAGTCATTAATCTGCTTCAGTGCGGTAGAAGAGTCGGCACGGAATGTCGCCATGGAATGGATATAGAAAACCGGAATCTGCTGCTTCAAAGGGTCGACATCGATGTGAATTATCCTCGCCGATTCAGACGGTTTGAACTGTGTTGGAACCCAGGGGACATCACAGTCAATAACGAGAATCAGGTCTGCCGTTCTGACCACGTCATGCCCGGGATATCTCAAGCCCAGCCAGCCTGGGTGGTTAGCAGGGAAACACATATCACTACCACCGGTATCCAACACTCGGATTCCCTTGAAGTTATTCGCCAATGCCACCAGATCTGTCACCGCTTGAGCCTTTCGTCCACTGTACCCAGCAATGATAAGAGGTTGTTTCGCAGCCGCAAGCTCAGATGCAATCAATTCAACACCAGACCTCGGCAATGCAGCCGGAGAAACAGGACCCCAGACACTCTGGTTCAATTGATATGGCTCAATATCCTCCTCCATAACCTCCCGAGCACCAACAAGGTACACAGGACCTTTCGGGTCACTAGTCGCAAACTGCAAAGCCCGATTCACGATCTGCTTAACATTCTTGCCAGACTTGATCTCGCCGGAATACCGACAATACTGAGAGACGATCTGCTTCTGATCTGGTACATCCTGAATCCAGTGGATATATTCCGTGCGAGAGCCTCGCATCTCGCCCTCGATCGTGTAAGGCGATAGACCAGCAAAGATTAGAACCGGGGCACGTCCACATGAGGCGTTGTGCACTGCTGCTCCTAATCCTTGTGTGCCAACATCGACGTGCACTATCACTGCCTGCGGTTTGCCGGTTAAGCGAGCGTAGCCGTCTGCCATTGAGAGTGCGACCATCTATACGTGTGCACATGTTCAGCGGGGTTCGTATAGTTCCATCCCCACTCGAGGTGCAACTAGTCTGGGATATGTTGTAGGCCGGATGATAACGTACCTCATTGGGACAAGTGATTATCGTAGGGAATTGGTCTTTCTTTTCTTTCTGGCCTTTTACCATGGCTTCGAGGATCGAGGGATGGTCGGATCCCAGATTGACGAAGACATGGCTGACGCCGCCCTATAGATCAGAGCAGTTAGCTTCGAGATAATGAAGCTAGACTTGTTTGTGACATACCTCCCAGAGAGCTTCGAAGAAAGCAAAGGAAGCTGTATACACCCTAGCTTATGTGAGCAATGATGACGATGTTTGTACGAGAGGAGTAGAACTCGTACATGTTTGAGTTCTATAAGGATTCTAAGCTGTTGAATGACAAAAAGGGGTAGTCTGCTTCCAAATTCCAAAGAGAAGCCTAGCAATTATGAAGAGAGACCTCGAGGAGGGGAAAGTATATTGATAAAACACCAAATATTGGGGAAGCGGAACTGGATTTCGGCCACAACTCCGATGAGGAGACGTGGGGGGCTGTTCGAACTAACGCCGACTGGCTGAAATGAATACAAAAATATATTTCTCGGTTATAATTTGCAAAGGAAACCATGTCCGATTCATTTTGTTATCATTTGGGGGATTTAAGGTTGTCAAGTAGCTAACTGCTGGTTTTGTATCGTGGTCGACGAGGGGTAATTTGTAAACGGGAATCGGTCTCCGAGCTGAGTTAATGACTAGATTTAACAATATAACGGCTAGATAGCTACGGTAGTGTATTACCGCCACTATGTCAAAACTTATTCTACCAGTAGAATATTAATGTAGTATATATAAAGGTATACCGTATGGCTGGGAGGTGAAGTATAGCGGCGGCAATAGACTACCGTAGGGATGCTCCTACCGCTATTTCACGAGTCTCGCTAACCAATCCACGTAAAATAAATGATCCTAGCCTGGCTATCCTGCTTCACTCACTTAGTATGTCTGATGCTGCTACGAAACTATCTCTATAACCGTTCGTCGAAGCGCTTGTAGATGGGTGCCTTAGTACTCTTTGTGGTCGTCCGGCTTTTTGCCAGTTAAGCTTTTACTCTGATCATAATAAATACAGTTCAGATGCTATATTGCTTGAAGTAAGGTACTAGACCAAATATTGCAATCCGGTGAAGACTTCGATATCTGACTTCTAACAGGTGACTTGCTTGGGATGCTGCATTCGCATGGGGCACGCCGAACGTTTCATCGAGATTTTTTTAGATTCTTCCCAATCTACATTAACTTAGAGGAGGACATGCCTAGTACTTTCACGGAAGTTGAATTAACCAATGGCGATTTGGCTTTTGGGCAAGTCATGCCAGTAGTCTTGCTGGCCGCATCGCTTCTAATAATTCTTGAGTATTTCAATTCAGTCAAGTTTGAAGTGGGGACCACGTTGGTAATTTTCCTAATGGTCAATCTCTCGAGGATCAGAGCCCGACATAGTGGAGCTGATGGGAATCACATCTCTCACAAGCACTATCTAGCTTGTCGGTCCACAATGTAAGTTAGTTCCTAACTTAGTATTTACGTCGTACAATATTGTAGATCAGCCGCACCATTAGAAACTTGATGGCCCGCCCCACTTTACACTTAGCGGTATCCAAGGATGTTTTATTACTTTTAACTTATTACTCCGACTCGGAGTCCACCAGGTATCTCGCTCGTGGATTGATCTAACCTACTCACTTCCCACCCAATCCATTGACACCATGGCCAAGCCGGACAACAACCCGGACCAGCTGCCGATGGCAAAGAGACTGACGATTGCCAAGTACGATGCAGAGGATTGCAAGGACGCAATTCACGGATCTCGAATTCCAAAGACTATGGGCGAGCAGGTTCATCGACTGTGCACTATTCGCGGCATACGACATCATTATGGCTTTGCCCAGGAGCTCCGTGGAGTCACTCCAGAGTTCACGCGCGCCCTGAATGCCCGGGATATCCTGAGCGGTATCATACCAACCATCTCGCAGCCCGAAGAGACACCTTATTGTATCTGGTATCCCGAAGTCCCGAAAGAGGATACTCTCCGAGCTCTGGTCCAACGATACCCAGATATGCTCTATCATGCCGCTCGTGCCTGTGCCGTCGCAGGATATTTTGATCTGTATCAAGAGCTTGATCCTCTTCCGGAGGTCCATGTCGCAGAGGAGGCTGGCTACGCAAGCATGCAGAAAAGCAGCAACGGCAGTCAACAAATTTATGAGCACATTCTCTCTCAGCCTGTGAAGTTCGAGATCATGAACGACTATACACGTACAGTCAATATTGCCGGGCGTCGAGTTGCATCTCTGAATGGGGATACAGCTGCTTACTCGAGCCTTACTGCCAGGTCGAAGTATTATGGTCCTCGGGAGTTTAAAGTCGACGCCAAGCCATGGCACAGATTTTGCACGGATCCCTATTACTTCAATATCACCGAAGACTGGGGAATAGATGACCATGACAGCGAGGCCCCTAATGCACCAGAGAATTATCTTCCACTGGTGTTTAGCCCACTCCCTGCAGATCTCCCGTTCATCAACAAGGACAAACTCATTCATGTTGCCGCATACAATGGCGATATCGATCGCTACGCACGACTTCGAAGACCGCAGATGCTCAAACATGAATGGGCCATGGTGATACATGGTATTTACCACAATGCAATTTTTGCCAAATGGTGGACTACACAAATCGCTGAGCACCCGGAAGATAGACGTGAGATCAAGATCCGGTGCGCGATCAATGCCCGGCGCATCATGTCCGACGACCTGTCTTGGCTCACGGCGGATACTCCTGGGAAACTACTACCAGATCTCATCTGGTATCCAGCTGTCGCTCACTGTGTGACCTATGAGAAGCTAGCCCACATGAGGCCCGCTATGTTTGAAACGTGTCTACGGGCCTGCATAGTCGCAAACGACCCATGGACGTGGGATGATTTGCTACGCGCCGCGCCTGACATCTTCAAGTTCACCCGCGACTCCAGCGAGCCCGAAGATCCCAAGCTGTGGTGGCTGTCCAAACATGCTCGCTACGGGCTGTGGGGGGAAGCAGCTGCCTCATCAAACAAAACTTTCCAAAAAGACATCTTAGCAGCTGTGCCTGACGCCGCTCAAAAGTTCAAAACCCCGCACACCAACAGCGACTGGTGGGGGGACTACTACGTTGCGAGGGATCTTTACTTCCCAAATCGGTCCCGGCTTGTCCGACTTTATGACCCGGTTCAACCAGGATCCTCCAATGAAGGTCCATACGATGGAATGGGTTGCGGAATTGGTGATGTCGATCTTG
>ERZ1673737.1217-NODE-1217-length-26434-cov-21.327874_pt1 | contig 26434 bp, 26 predicted proteins | sample MGYA00580211_ERZ1673737 | MGnify/ENA primary metagenome ERZ1673737 (study PRJEB41218, sample SAMN15661789) | gut metagenome | host: Homo sapiens | place: Canada: London | collected 2015-08-20/2019-03-30 | study: EMG produced TPA metagenomics assembly of... | reverse complement strand
TGCCTGCCTGACCAGCTTCACTTCGTCAATACGGTTCTCACTGCACGCTTACGCTAAATCTGCTTTGGTGACTACTCCAATGATCGGACGTTAACACGAGGAAGTCTGGCTATTCCACAATGCCATCTTCTTTCGTAATGGATTGAGAATGCTGGATTTTTAATTATATTACGCGCAGTATTAATCGCGTAAATGTTTTGCGGTCAGCAACGGTGGGGGATCCATTGTTCTGTTCAATGAATACCATCATACATTTGAATCAGGAGTCGGTATGATGATTTTGGTGACGGGGGGCGCACGGAGCGGGAAGAGTCGCCACGCAGAGGCGCTTATTGGGGACTCTTCACAGGTTCTGTATATCGCTACCTCGCAAATCCTTGATGATGAGATGGCTGCACGGATAGAACATCATCGGCAAGGCCGCCCGGAGCACTGGCGCACAGTGGAGCGCTGGCAACATCTTGATGAATTAATTCATGCAGACATTAACCCGAATGAGGTTGTGTTGCTTGAATGCGTTACCACAATGGTGACTAATCTGTTGTTTGATTATGGCGGCGATAAAGACCCTGATGAATGGGATTATCAGGCGATGGAACAGGCGATTAATGCTGAGATTCAGTCGTTGATTGCTGCCTGCCAACGTTGCCCCGCAAAGGTTGTATTAGTGACTAACGAAGTGGGAATGGGGATTGTGCCGGAGAGTCGTCTGGCACGACATTTTCGTGATATTGCCGGGCGGGTAAATCAGCAGTTGGCCGCTGCGGCAAATGAAGTATGGCTGGTGGTTTCGGGTATTGGAGTAAAAATCAAATGAGTAAATTATTTTGGGCGATGCTCTCATTTATTACGCGTCTGCCTGTACCGCGTCGCTGGTCCCAGGGACTGGATTTCGAGCATTATTCTCGCGGTATTATTACTTTTCCTTTGATTGGATTATTGCTTGGCGCGATTAGCGGGCTGGTCTTCATGGTGCTGCAGGCATGGTGTGGCGTACCACTGGCGGCACTGTTTAGCGTACTTGTGCTGGCGCTGATGACCGGGGGATTCCACCTGGACGGCCTCGCCGATACCTGTGATGGCGTATTTTCTGCACGTAGCCGCGATCGCATGTTGGAAATCATGCGTGATAGCCGTTTAGGCACCCACGGCGGTCTGGCATTGATTTTTGTTGTACTGGCAAAGATTCTGGTATTAAGCGAGTTGGCTCTGCGTGGCGAACCGATCCTTGCATCGCTGGCGGCAGCATGTGCGGTCAGCCGCGGGACTGCCGCATTATTGATGTATCGTCATCGTTATGCCCGGGAAGAAGGACTTGGCAATGTGTTCATTGGCAAAATTGATGGGCGACAAACCTGCGTCACACTCGGCTTAGCTGCTATTTTTGCTGCCGTATTATTGCCGGGTATGCATGGTGTGGCTGCTATGGTGGTGACGATGGTGGCGATTTTCATCCTCGGTCAGCTTCTCAAACGTACGCTGGGCGGGCAAACCGGCGATACGCTGGGAGCTGCTATAGAGCTTGGTGAACTGGTCTTCCTGCTGGCACTGCTATAAAGAGACGTGACATGCAAACACTTGCCGATTTACTGAATACGATCCCTGCTATCGATCCTGCCGCTATGTCGCGTGCACAACGGCATATCGACGGGTTACTCAAACCTGTTGGTAGCCTGGGAAGGCTGGAGGCGCTTGCCATACAACTGGCAGGAATGCTGGGGTTGAATGGCGTTCCGCATGTGGGCAAAAAAGCGGTACTGGTCATGTGTGCCGATCACGGCGTCTGGGAGGAAGGGGTCGCTATTTCCCCAAAAGAAGTGACAGCCATTCAGGCTGAAAATATGACCCGCGGAACAACCGGCGTGTGTGTGCTGGCAGCACAAGCGGGCGCTAACGTCTACGTAATTGATGTTGGTATTGATACTGCTGAGCCTATCCCCGGGCTTATCAACATGCGTGTTGCTCGAGGTAGTGGCAATATTGCTTCAGCTCCGGCAATGAGTCGCCATCAGGCAGAAAAGTTGCTTTTGGACGTCATATGTTATACGCGGGAGCTGGCAAAAAACGGTGTTACGCTGTTTGGTGTAGGTGAACTGGGGATGGCAAACACGACACCGGCAGCGGCAATAGTCAGCACAATCACTGGCCGGGCTCCTGAAGAAGTGGTTGGGATTGGCGCAAACCTGCCGACAGATAAACTGGCTAATAAAATTGATGTTGTGCGCCGGGCGATTACGTTGAATCAACCAAATCCGCAGGATGGCGTTGATGTCCTGGCAAAAGTGGGTGGATTTGATTTGGTCGGAATGGCTGGCGTGATGTTAGGCGCTGCTTCCTGCGGTTTACCCGTGTTGCTGGATGGATTTCTTTCTTATGCTGCCGCGCTCGCAGCCTGCCAGATGTCTCCTGCAATCAAACCGTATCTCATTCCTTCTCACCTGTCGGCAGAAAAAGGGGCGCGTATTGCGCTGTCGCATTTGGGGCTGGAGCCTTATCTCAATATGGAGATGCGTTTAGGTGAGGGGAGTGGCGCAGCTCTGGCGATGCCCATCATCGAAGCTGCCTGTGCGATATATAACAACATGGGCGAACTTGCTGCCAGTAATATTGTTCTACCGGGGAATACGACTTCTGATTTGAACAGTTAAAAACGAAAAGTCTGATAAAAGCTATACTTAACGGATAGCTTTCGCGACTTAGGAAAGGGACATGATGCGTCGTGTAAATATTCTTTGCTCATTTGCTCTGCTTTTTGCCAGCCATACTAGCCTGGCGGTAACTTATCCATTACCTCCAGAGGGTAGCCGTTTAGTGGGGCAGTCGTTTACTGTAACTGTTCCTGATCACAATACCCAGCCGCTGGAGACTTTTGCCGCACAATACGGGCAAGGGTTAAGTAACATGCTTGAAGCGAACCCGGGCGCTGATGTTTTTTTGCCGAAGTCTGGCTCGCAACTCACCATTCCGCAGCAACTGATTTTGCCCGACACTGTTCGTAAAGGGATTGTTGTTAACGTCGCTGAGATGCGTCTTTATTACTACCCACCAGACAGTAATACTGTGGAAGTCTTTCCTATTGGTATCGGCCAGGCTGGGCGAGAAACCCCGCGTAACTGGGTGACTACCGTTGAACGTAAACAAGAAGCTCCAACCTGGACGCCAACGCCGAACACTCGGCGCGAATATGCGAAACGAGGGGAGAGTTTGCCCGCATTTGTTCCTGCGGGTCCCGATAATCCCATGGGGCTGTACGCGATTTATATTGGCAGGTTGTATGCCATCCATGGTACCAATGCCAATTTTGGTATTGGGCTCCGGGTAAGTCAGGGCTGTATTCGTCTGCGCAATGACGATATCAAATATCTGTTTGATAATGTTCCTGTTGGGACGCGTGTGCAAATTATCGACCAGCCAGTAAAATACACCACTGAACCAGATGGCTCGAACTGGCTGGAAGTTCATGAGCCGCTGTCGCGCAATCGTGCAGAATATGAGTCTGACCGAAAAGTGCCATTGCCTGTAACCCCATCTTTGCGGGCGTTTATCAACGGGCAAGAAGTTGATGTAAATCGTGCAAATGCTGCGTTGCAACGTCGATCGGGAATGCCTGTGAATATCAACCGTAACGGATTTTGACATTCAAAACGTCTGGTTTGTCGGTCTGTGTAAGCATTCCGTCATCCAGAACAGGTTGTTTCGAATCATACAAATGATAATTTTTTTCTCATATGCGCATCTCTTATGAGCATAATCGTTATACTCTTCTGATTTAAACATGTTTGCTGATGACATGATCAATGGAAAAGAGAATGACGAAACAGAAAAAAAACAGCCGCTGGCAGGGTTACGATCCTCGCTACATATACTCGCTCGTGGTCAGACGTTATTTTGCGGATATGAAAACCAAGATTGAGATTGCAGAGGAGCTTGGCGTTTCCCGCTTTAAAGTTGCCAGATTGATCGATGAGGCGATCGAACAGGATTACGTGAGGTTTATCTTCCCTAAGCAGCAAGCGATGGATGAAGAAATCGCCAATAATCTACGGAAAAAATTTCATCTGGAAGATGCAATTGTTCTTTCAGTTGCTGAATCCTGGACGACGCAAGAAGAACTCAATCACAAATTGGGTGAAGTCACCGCTGAATATCTTATGCAATCTCTTCATGAAGATATGAAAGTGGGGATCGCCTGGGGACGTGTATTATCAAGCACGGTCAGTAAGTTGAGCAAGTTGCCTCCTTTAGACGTTGTGCAGTTATCTGGCGTACATCCGGGGATCGAGTTTAGTCAGGGGCCAATAGATCTTATTCATAAGATCGCTGCCATTTCGCAGGGAAAAGCGCACCCAATGTACGTGCCGATGTGGGTCGATGACGAAGAGCTTGCTGCCAGACTGGCAGGTGATCCTGCGGTATTAGATACACAGCAATATTACTCACAGTTGGATGTGGTTATCACCGGGATAGGTGACTGGAAATCAGGTTCTTCAAGCTTGTGTAAAATATTTCCGGATACCTGGTGCGAAGCTTTGTTTCAACAAGATATCGCTGCGGATGTGTGTATCTCGTTGGTCAGCAGGGAAGGGAAGATTCTTCATAGTCCTATTGAACGTCTGGGATTTGGCATTTCGACGGATCAACTACAAAAAGCCAAAAAAGTGATTGGTGTCGCTGGAGGAGAAGAAAAATATGAAGGCATTCTTGCTTCGCTGAAATCTGGACTTTTAAATGTCTTAATTACTGATTTTGATACGGCCATTAAACTTCTGGATTAATAGCCATATCAGTGAAGAAAGGGCAGTACCGCTGATTCTGCCCTTTTAATTTAAGGACGCTGCGAGCGTATCCTCTACATATTTAGCCACGCGCGTTGCAGGTAAATTGCGGCAAGTCTCAACAAAGGCGTTATCCTGAAACAGTGTGAATAAACGACGCAATATCGACATATGTTGATCACTGGTGGCAAATGCCAGGTTAAACATAATGCTACAATCAACTGTTAAATCAGCATCTTCCATCTGTCCGAAAGTGACATCATTGGCGAAACGAACAATACTGATACTGTTTACATTTACCAGCGTGTAATCGGCATGGGGAATGGCGATACCCTGACCGTTTGCCATCATTAGTCCTGTCGGATAGCTTTTTTCACGTTCCAGGCAGGCGTCAATGTATTCTGCAGTGATGTAGCCTTTTTCCAATAATTGCGTACCAGCAAAGGTGATCGCCGTTTGATAGTCACTGATGCTGTTATCAACATCATTCACCAGAATTTCAAATTTCATTGCACACCTGTTATTTCAACATCTCTTCTTTAACTGCAGCGAAAATCTCATCTTCGCCCAGACCAGTTAGTAATCCAGCGCCAACGATGACACGAGTAGTAATGGCCGGGTTATCGAGTTTGGTTGATGAAACCACCAGGTCATAGCTGTTGAAGGTATCGCTGGTGCATGCCATTAACGAAGATTTATCGACTTGCGCTTCAATTTTCTCTTCTTTCAGGAAGTCCTGCAGTACAGAGACCATGATGGAAGATGAGGCAATTCCGTTTCCGCAAACTACTAAGATTTTTTTCATTTGATTATTCCTCTGTAAAAGATTTAAAGCGCTTTTTCCAAATCCGTTTCAATCTGGCGACGTGATTTTTGTTTAATTAAGTATCCAATAGATAACAAAAGGATACCTGCCATCACATAGCCAATGATTCCAACATGGCTCAGGGCGGCAAACAGACCAGTAAATGGATTCGCTGACGGGTTAAGCGAAGAGTACATCACGCTGGCATCCGGGTTTGTACCAAACTTCTGGAAGACTTCGTTGGTAGCCGGTGCCATCCATGATGCAATATACAGACCACCACCAAACAAAATGATCGAGGTCACCCAGGTGCGAATAATGTTGCCATTGAAAACAGGTACCATGCAGGCAATGAAAAACACAAACTGAGAGAGATCACCCAGTGGCATAACGCGGTTGCCGGGCAAGATCACGGCGAGGATCACAATCACCGGGATCAGCAATAATGCAGGGGCGATAACTGATGGATGGCCCACAATCAGAGCTGTGTCCATACCAACAGTGATTTGACGATCCGGGAAACGTTTGACCAGTTTTTTGCGTGCTACGTTGGAAAGCGGAACAAGCCCTTCCATCATGATAGAGGTCATACGTGGCAACAGAAGCATGACTGCAGCAAGATACATCCCTAACTGTAGGCTGGCGATTATGGTGTGGTATGGGGATTTCCAGCCATAACCACAAAAGCCCAACAAAATACCAATAATAAAACCAACCATAGTTGGATCGCCGAGAATGCCAAACCGTTTTTGAATAGTTTCGGCGGTCACATTCAGATTACGGAAGCCTGGGATGCGATCATAAATCCAGTTGAATGGATAAGCGAAAAGTAAGTAGGTATTGGCAACCGGGTGAGAGATCGCAACACCTTTTGGCAGGTTAAAGAATTTTTCGTTATTTTTAGCACCAAGATCGGCAGCGATCAGCGCCCATACATGGAATAGCGCGGCGGTCAATGCGCCATACAGGAAGCTACCAGAATAGACGCCAACAATTGCCCCCATTGACGCATTTTGATGAAGGTTGAAAACATCAACGTTAACACAGTCAGTCAGACGGGCGACCAGCATTGCAATATTTACCGCAACACAGAGGGGAATAATGATAGCGCCCATGCTGGAGCCAAATCCCATAACCGCAGTCGCTGCGCCACCAACATCGATGGCACTGAGCGAGGAACCTGTTGCTTCTGCTAATCCGGTGACTGCCGGTTGCATTTTTTCCAGCATCAGTTTGATGGTCATGGTTAGCGCAATGAAACCAATGCCTACTTTGATGGCAGACGAGATACATTCAGAAAGAGGACGGCCAAGTATCTTCATCAGTACCAGGAAGATGACCGGGATAAATATAAAATTTCCCAGATCGTTTATAAATTGCGTGATCAGTTCCATACATTAACCCTCAGATTTTTCATCATCTGGTCGGAAACCCATATTCCAGCGTACATCAGCGGGCTTAACCAGCAATGCATTATCGTTACGTTCAGCTTCTAGTAAGTTCTTTTTAGAATTTTCTCTGGCGGTGGTGAAGTCGAATGGGTTATCCAACCATGCTTCGACAATCATTTTGCTGTATTCGAGATCGTTGACCCGGCAACCCAGTCCAATAACTTGTGCGTTATTGCTGAGTCGCGCCCGCTTTGCGGAGTAGGGGTTAGTAACCGCAACGGCTCTTATGCCCCAGTGTTTGTTGATCTGGCAAGTAAAGCCAATGCCAGTCCCACAAATGTAAATTCCCAGACGGCACTCATCGCGTTGAATAATGCCTGCCATTTCGTCGGCCAGACGCGCGAAGTTATTGACACCTTGTTCCTTACATGTGACGGGATCGTACACGATCTCCATGTTTTTCTCTTCTATGAGGTATTTTTTTATCTCCTCTTTACGTGCAAAACCTACATCATCGCTTGCGATAGCAATCTTTGTTTTCATTTCATTTTGCCTGTCGTTAAGTAACTAAAGCCAAGTATGCTGTTGGTAAATATTGGTTGTCAATTGAGATCTAAATCACATAATTTATAACAGATTGATTTTTAATGAATTAAAAACCAATAAAAACAAATAAAAAATAAATTAAGCCAATTATGACAAATTGGGATTGTACAGTGGCGTTGTAATGAATAATAAAAACTCATTTATTATCAATCAGATATATGATTTTTGAACTATTGTCTTTATTGGGTTTATTTGTACTTTCCACTGTTAGGTTTGTTTTTGTTTGCATCATCTGTGCTATGCTTGGCGTTTTCTCAGATGGGCAATAGATTTCAGGAGGAAGGATGTATCTGGTTGATGAAAGGCGAAAGTTAATACTTGAAGACTTAATGTCGGCAGGTACGGTCTATGTCAGTGATCTTGCACGAAAGTATGAAGTAACGTATGAGACCATCAGGAAAGATTTGACCCATCTTGAACAAAAAGGGCTGCTGATCAAAAGCCATGGTGGGGCGACTTTAAAGCAAAGGGCCATAGAGCATCCCTTTCAGGTCAGGGAAAAAGAAAATAACTCTTATAAGAAGGCGATTGCTCGCAAAGCGCTTGATTTCATTCCACCTAATAGTTCGATGATTATCGGTACGGGCAGTACCACTTTTGAGCTGGCTAACCTGTTATGTATGAAATCTGGGTTTAAAATCTTCACAGATTCGCTCCCCGTTGCCAGTGTGTTGATTGAATCTGACAACCAGGTTTTTCTCTTTGGCGGCGAACTGCGTAGAAAGAGTTCCTCAGTGTTTGGGGGCTGGGCGGTATCTATGATCAACGATATACATGTTGATCTCTGTTTTATTGGAACCGACGGCTTTAGTAACATGACTGGTCCATCGACGCCTTCTTCTTCTGATGCGTTTTTGGATCGTACGATAATTTCGCACTCAGACAAAAAATATATCCTCGGCGATTACACTAAGTTTGAGCGCAGCAGTTTGTTTAAGATCTGCGACTGGTCGGAGATCACCGCCCTTATAACCAACGATCATGCCGACAAAGAGGGGATTGCCGAAGTCGCAAAATACACGTCAGTAATAACCTGTTAGAACTCACTACGACACGCCTTCTCCCTTCGAATCAGCTTTGCCAAATGTAATCATTTCCCAATCATCAAGTGAGCATCCATGGCGATGCTTGCTTAGCGTCCTCTATTGAATACATCATCTGCATATTGCCATTTTCACCTCATTTTTTGCGAAGAAATCACGATTTGCTCATGTGAGCACAAATAATATCGCCATTATGTGCTTTTTTGTGATCTGGATTTAATTTCTCAGATCTCGTCATTTATCCACAGAATCGTTGTGCTATAACTGCTCATATGAAGATTGTTCAATGCTCATGTGAGCATTGTGGGGTGAGGGGGAAAGGATATGATATCGATCAGTGTTGCCGATGGTGCGGGACTACAGAACTACGATGCCGTGCTTGAACATATTTATAACACGCATCGTGCAACGAATACGGTGAAAGAGAGCTGGCTCAATGCTATGCGTAAACGCGAAGCGGAATATCCGACAGGAATAGAACTGGAAGGTTATTCTATCGCTATACCACACTGTGATAGTGAACATGCAAATCAGCCGGCTATTTATATCATCCGTCTGCCAGACGCAATACCTGTGAACAGGGCTGATGAAGATGGAATATTGTGGGTCAGACTCGTCGTTAATCTTATTGTTACGGATCCTGCTGACCAGCTTCGATTGTTAAAGTCATTATTTAACCATCTCCAAAATGAAGAATTTTACCAAAACTTACTGACACTTCCCGTCGATGATGCAAAAGCACTTTTTGTATCCAAAATAATCCAATAGTAAAAACTGGAGTTTATTATGATTAATATTCTTGTTGCTTGTGGTAGCGGTGTCGCTACATCTACGCTTGCTGCTGATGAAGTGAAGTCAGTATGTGCTGAATATGGTATTACGGCATTTAAAATCAATAAATGCAGTATGGCTGAACTTTCTTCTGAGATGGCTCATGCAGATATTGTACTCACAACTAATAACTATAAAGGTGATATTGGAAAACCTCATATGAGCGTTGCAGGTTTTGTAACGGGTATTAATGAAGGAGCATTACGCAAGAAATTAGGGGAGTTGTTAACTGAATTAGCAAATGGCTAAACCTGACAGGAATAATAAAAATGGAAATGTTGAAAAATTTAATGGAAACAATCACCGGAATGGGGGCAACTGCAATACTGCCGCTGGTGATATTTATTTTAGGTCTGGTGTTCAGAATGAAACCCGGTGCCGCGATCAAGTCGGGCATCACAGTCGGTATTGGTTTTATTGGTTTAGGTCTGGTTGTTGGTTTATTAAATAGTTCATTACAGCCAGCTATTGAGTATTACTCAAAAGTAGGTAGTGGCTTTACGGTAGCAGATATTGGTTGGCCTGCAGTCGGTGCTGCTGCATGGGTGGCACCTTTCGCCGCATTGGTGATACCAGTTGGCATCGTACTTAACCTGATTCTGGTGCGTCTGAAATTAACCAAAACGTTAAATGTTGATATCTGGAACTATATGCATTTTTTAGTTCCGGGTGCTCTGGCATATTTTGTGTTCGACAGTTTTATCATCGGCTTCTCTGTCGCGGTGGCTTTGAGTATTGCGGCTCTGTTTATTGGCGATTTGATTGCGCCCAGATGGCAAAAATATTATGGACTCGAGGGAACGACCTGTACCACGATGATTCATATCGGCTGGACTCTACCGTTCGCCTGGGTAGTAAATAAAATCATTGATTACATCCCAGGGTTAAATAAGTTAGATGTTGACTTAAACAGTGTGCAAAAACGCCCGGGTGTCTTTGGTGAACCTGCAATTATCGGTGTTATCGTTGGCGCATTACTCGGAGTTTTAACGAAACAGGCAATTACCACAATTGTTCCCATGGCGATGGGGGTTGCTGGCGTAATGGTATTGTTACCTAAAGTGGTCGGTGTGCTGATGGAAGGTCTTAACCCAATAGGGAAAAGTGCCAAAGAAATCATGCAAAAACAGATGGGTAAAGATGCTGAATTAAACATCGGTATGGATTGTGCACTAGCGTTGGGGGATCCGGCGACGGTCACCGTGACAGTCATTACCATTCCTTTAACCATGCTATGTGCTCTGGTATTACCTGATATTAAGATCTTCCCAATTGGCGTATTGATGTCAATTATTTATATGACCACCATGACCGTAATGGCGAGCAACGGTAACGTGATTCGTTCGATTATCTCGACCTTGTTATTCTGCGTTGTAGTGATGTATTTAGGCGGTTATGTCGCACCAGGGGCAACGCAATTTTTAGCTGGAGCCGGTGTAGGCTTGCAAGGACAAGGTACTGATTTTGTATTAACCGGCCCCTGGGAAATTTTAACCTATTGGTTGAGTACCGTATTACATTGATTTAATATTCTGGAGTTTTAACATGGCAAAAATATTACCTTCTATATTTGGCGCGGATATTTTACGCCTGAAAGATGAAATTCATTTTCTGGAAGAGGAACAAACCGAAATATTGCACGTTGATTTAATGGATGGCACTTATGTCAGTAATATTGCCTTTGGCCCAAATCAAATAGCAGCAATGAAAAAAGCCAGTTCGATGATCTTTGACGTACACATGATGCTGGCAAATCCTGAGCGACATATTGATGATGTAATCAATACCGGGGCGGAGATGATTTCTGTACATTATGAATCGACGCCACATGTACATTATATTATTCAAAAAATCAAAAAGGCGGGTCGCAAAGCAGGTGTTGTGCTTAATCCTGGGACACCTGAATCTGTAATCGAATATTTATTAGATGATATTGATTATATATTGTTAATGACAATTAACCCAGGGCAACCAGGCCAGACATTTATTCATAAAAGTCTGGAGAAAATCCGTAATACCAAAAAAATGATATCTGCCAGAGATATTCAAATTGAAGTGGATGGTGGCGTTAATCTTGATAATGTAAAACAAGTTAAAGAAGCAGGGGCTGACCTTATTGTTGTTGGTGGTGCCTTATTTAACAAACAGCCTCGTGAAAGTTATCAGGCATTAAAAATCGCTGTTCAGTGATCACAATCTAAAAATTTCACATCCAGTTAAGTGAGGTTTTCGATTTCATATCGGGAGGAAAACCTCAGCTAAAAAATGTCTTTAATGGAGAAAAGTAATGAGTAATTTTGCAGGTAAAGTGGTTTTAGTTACCGGAGGTGCTCACGGTATTGGCAAAGGGATAGCTAAACAATTTGCTGATCGTGGTGCACATACTGTTATTGTTGACTATAACGAAGAGAACGGCAAGGCCACTGCAGCAGAGTTAACTTTTGGCGATGTTAAATCGTTGTTTATTAAAACAGATGTCTCCGATCCACAGGCATTAGTGGATGTTCGGGAAAAGGTATTTGCTACCTTTGGTCGCATTGATGTGTTGATATTAAATGCCGGTGTGGCATTTGCCAATAAAGTTAACAATATTTCTTTTGAGGAATGGAATAAGACTATCGCAATTAACTTATCAGGATTATTTAATACCGTTAAGGCGTTTTATGATGATTTCCTGACAAATAAGGGATCTATTGTTTATATCTCATCGGGATCAGCGCTTTCGGGGACTGGGGGCGGTGTCAGTTATCCTGCCAGTAAAGCGGGAGGCGAAGGATTGATTCGTGGGCTGGCAAAAGAGTTAGGACCAAAAGGCGTCAATGTCAATGCGATTGCTCCCCGCTTAATAGACACCGGAGAGATGATGCGGGTCAACTATCCAACACAAGCCGATTTAGACGCTGTCCTGGAAAAAATACCCGTCCGTCGTCTGGGGACTATCGATGATGTGGCTAACCTGGCAATATTTTTGGCAGATAAAGATAACTCTTATATTCAGGGACAAACCATTTTAATGGATGGTGGCCGGACTATTGCTTAAAAAGGGAGAGAAAAAATGAGTGTTCAGGAAAATACTATTAATATTCTGCATGAATTAGAGAGTAATGCGCTGAAGATTGACGATGCTCAGGCTGCACAGTTTATTTCGCAAATCAGAAATGCCCGGCATATTTTTTTGCAGGGAGCTGGTCGCAGTGGCATTGCTATTCGCGCTTTTGCTAATCGCTTGCTGCATTTAGGTTTTTCAGTAAGCGTTGTGGGAGAAATATCATCCCCGCATACCCAACCTGGAGATCTATTAATTATTGGGTCAGGCAGTGGTGAAACTACCAGTTTGAAAAGTCTGGCACAAAAAGCAGTTGATAGCGGAGTAAACGTAGCTCTGGTAACTATGAAAGCAGATTCGACGATCGGTAAATTAGCTCAATCTGTGTTGGTACTACCAGGAAGTGTGAAAGACAATAACAATCGTGTTGCAGGCGCTTTCGCACAACCAATGGGCTCAGCTTTTGAGCAACTCTGCTTTATTACTTATGATGCAATTGTTCTGCAGTTGATGTCGGAACTGGGTGAAAGCAGTGCCACAATGTTTACCCGACACGCTGATCTGGAATGACCAAAGAGTTGGTACTTGGAAAGCAAAAAGCCTGCTAGAAAGCAGGCTTTTTTGAATTTGGCTCCTCTGACTGGACTCGAACCAGTGACATACGGATTAACAGTCCGCCGTTCTACCGACTGAACTACAGAGGAATCGTGTGAACGGGGCGCATATTAATGGCAGTGCATGGTGATGTCAAAGGGTGAAATGCATTTTTTTGTTTGTTTGCTGTCAATTTCAACAAAGTGGTGAGCTTTCAATCTTATTGGGTAATGAACCATCGTGGTGCATACCCTCCTTTTATAGGGCAGGGGAACGCGACAGCTGATTAAAGGAGCAAATGACGAATCTATCATAATCTCTTATTTGACAGTTGGTTAGCTTGTACATCAACACCAAAATAAAACTGGCAAGCATCTTGCAATCTGGTTGTAAGTAATGGCGGCACTTGGGCCGATTCTTAAAAACCGGAGGCAACATGAACTTCAGACGCCTGAAATACTTCGTAAAAATTGTAGATATTGGTAGCCTGACTCAGGCTGCTGAAGTATTGCATATCGCACAACCAGCGCTCAGCCAGCAGGTTGCCACACTGGAAGGTGAGTTAAATCAACAACTTTTGATCCGTACAAAGCGGGGCGTTACACCAACAGACGCCGGAAAAATTCTCTATACCCATGCGCGGGCCATTTTACGTCAGTGTGAACAGGCCCAACTGGCGGTGCATAACGTTGGTCAGGCATTATCGGGGCAAGTCTCGATTGGCTTTGCACCAGGAACCGCTGCGTCATCCATCACCATGCCCTTATTACAGGCGGTTCGCGCTGAATTTCCGGAGATCGTTATCTATCTTCATGAAAATAGTGGTGCAGTGCTTAACGAAAAATTGATAAATCACCAACTCGATATGGCGGTGATTTATGAGCATTCCCCTGTGGCTGGTGTATCCAGTCAGGCTTTGCTGAAAGAAGATCTTTTTCTGGTAGGAACTCAAGATTGCCCGGGGCAAAGCGTTGATGTGAATGCTATTGCGCAAATGAACCTCTTTCTCCCCAGTGATTACAGTGCTATTAGACTTCGTGTTGATGAGGCTTTTTCCCTACGGCGACTCACGGCAAAAGTTATTGGTGAAATTGAGTCTATTGCCACGCTTACCGCAGCGATTGCCAGCGGCATGGGCGTTGCAGTATTACCCGAATCGGCCGCGCGTTCGTTATGTGGCGCAGTAAATGGGTGGATGTCACGCATTACCACGCCTTCCATGAGTCTCTCTTTGTCATTAAATTTACCCGCCAGAGCGAACTTATCGCCACAGGCACAGGCAGTGAAAGAGTTGTTAATGTCAGTGATTAGTTCTCCAGTGATGGAAAAAAGGCAGTGGCAATTGGTGAGCTAAGCGTTATATCGGGATGGAATAAGATGCGGGTTTTTATTATTTGTTATGCCGGGCATTAGACTTTAACAATAACGGGAAATCTGAACTGCCCGGAGTTTACCGTGAATTTCCAACAACTAAAGATAATCCGCGAGGCTGCACGTCAGGATTACAACCTGACAGAGGTTGCGAATATGCTTTTTACCTCACAGTCCGGCGTCAGCCGTCATATTCGGGAACTGGAGGATGAACTTGGCATCGAAATATTTGTTCGACGAGGTAAGCGACTGCTGGGCATGACTGAACCGGGCAAAGCATTACTGGTCATTGCAGAACGTATTCTGAATGAAGCCAGTAATGTTCGTCGGCTTGCAGACCTGTTTACCAACGATACGTCTGGCGTTCTCACTATTGCAACGACGCATACTCAGGCACGTTATAGCTTGCCAGAGGTCATTAAAGCTTTTCGCGAACTTTTCCCGGAGGTTCGGCTCGAGCTAATCCAGGGGACGCCACAGGAAATTGCGACATTGTTGCAAAATGGCGAAGCTGATATTGGTATCGCCAGCGAGCGTTTGAGTAATGACCCGCAGCTCGTCGCCTTCCCGTGGTTTCGTTGGCACCATAGTTTGCTTGTTCCACACGATCATCCCTTGACGCAAATTTCACCATTGACGCTGGAATCAATAGCGAAGTGGCCGTTAATCACTTACCGACAGGGGATTACGGGGCGCTCACGTATTGATGACGCATTTGCCCGCAAAGGTTTGCTGGCAGATATTGTATTAAGTGCGCAGGATTCTGATGTCATTAAAACCTATGTTGCTCTTGGGCTTGGGATCGGATTAGTTGCCGAACAATCCAGCGGCGAACAAGAGGAAGAGAATTTAATCCGTCTGGATACGCGGCATCTTTTCGATGCTAATACTGTCTGGTTGGGACTGAAGCGAGGACAACTTCAGCGTAACTATGTCTGGCGCTTTCTGGAACTTTGTAATGCAGGACTGTCAGTTGAGGATATCAAGCGGCAGGTGATGGAAAACAGTGAAGAGGAAATTGATTATCAGATATAGCAAAAAGCCCGCTATAAAAGCGGGCTTTTCAGAAATTTGGCTCCTCTGACTGGGATCGCCGTAGCCATTAACTGGCTGATTGGAAAGCTAAAACAAAAAATCGAGATTGTCAAGACCACCAGATTGACCACCTTTTTTCTGGTAAACATGAACTGAATCCTACGAAGTGTCACTTCACAGAGAAAATACTAAAAATTAAGTCGAGGGCACTGGATGCTAAGTTTTTACCCCTATATGGGAGGAAGGATTACACAGTACTTTATCTTTACTGGCGGCGACTTTATATGCTAGATATATTTCTTGCAATACTGTAACTCTGTGCGAGTAATTATATATAATTATTATTTGGATTGCTTTTTTTTCTGCGTTATTTTTTGTATGTAAAGTTCGGTATTTGTGTCAGGATACAATTTTTTCAATTTTTCAACCCAAATGAGGGCGTCATCGTACTTTCCACTATCCATCATATTTTTGATAATATCTTTTATTGCAAATACACATCCGTTATCCGCAGATAAGTTTAGATAATATTCCGATCCTCTAATATCACCTATTTTTAATAAATATTTTGACATCTGATATTGTGCGTAATTATTACCATGTTCCGCTGATTTTTTCAGCCATTGTATTGATTCATCTACTTTTCCTTCTGACTCAAGTTCTCTTGATAAGTTATATTGAGCTATAGCATTTCCATTATTTGCCGATATTATTAACCATTCGTGCTGTTTTCTGTATGATTTTGGCTCGCAAAAAAGGTAATATTTGTATAATTTAAATGCAGCATCACTATCACCTTGTGATGCCTTAAGTTCTTCTTTCCTCACATCATCTGGTGATAAAAAATTGAGCGAATATGTTGATATTATCTTTTCGCTATCATTACTCATATGACCTCCAGAGATAAGGGGGATTGTTATAAATATAAAGAGAAAATACCTCATACCTATGGTTTCCTTCGCTTGAATGTAAACTCATGTCCAGGCTGATTCGTGTCCATTTGCAATTGATTGTTTGCATCATAGAATCCTCCCCAAGGCTCTACCTTACCATTTGAATAGTACCAGTCATATTGGTCAGGAGCATAGACTCTCACACCTAGTTCATCTGCCAATTGCTGTGCATAAGAGTTATTTCCTTTTCCTGTATTACAGGATAACAGTCTTACTGACATTCCAGGTTTAAATTTAGGATGATTTCGAACCTCATTAGCTAATGTCTTGACATCTATCTTATTATAATTTTCATCATATACTGATTGAGGATCACCATGTGCTCCAATTGTAATGATATTAGGATTATTCCAAACTTTCTCTGCATAATTTCGTATGTCTTCGTTGACTGGGAAGTGGTTTATATCTACGGCTAAGCCAAGAGGATCTGCATAATTTATTGGATTCAGCGGATATTTATATAAATTCCACCCCCCATTTAACCCAATCGGGTCCTGTGTAATATACCTCCCCTGTAACGGCTCGTAGTAACGATAACGATTATAGCACAGCCCCGATTCATCATCGTACTGCTGCCCCGGCAGGCGGTATGGCTGGAACAGATGATGCGGGTTCTCCTCATTAAGCTGATTCCCCCACTCGTCATACTCCCCACGCCATTCCGTTGCTCCTTCGGTACTGATGAGCGCCAGCGGCAGCCCCCGGTGGTCACAGTGATAAAGATGAATTTTTCGCTCAGGTAAATAAACCGGCTCTATCTGTGCCGCCAGCCGCTCCACCGTCAGCCCGCACTGTGCCAGCCACTGGCGGCTTTCACTGCTCACGCGGTCTGCCCGGATTTCCCCCTCCAGCCTGTCCAGCATCCTCACAAGTTCTGCCGGGAACACCACACCGTGGCCGTCCTCGCTTCCTTCCTGCTGCAACTTCTCCGCCAGGCTGCGGCGCTGCGCTTTCTGCAGCTCACCATTCTCTGTTTCGATACGGATGAGCGGCGTGAAGCTCCTCGGCTGGTATACCGTCTGGATACGCTTGGTATCGGTCTGTACCGTCGTCAGCCGGTCGCCGTCCCAGCCGTACCACGTCACCTCCGGTTTACGCGACAGCGACATCCATCCCGTCAGGTCACGCTCGCGACGCCACACCCGTTTCCCCGTCCGGCGGCCCAGCGGGTCGTAGAGATAGCGGCTCTCGACCAGTGGCTCCTCATGCTGTATCCGCGTATAAAACACCAGCCGGTGCTGGCTGTCGTAGTGGTAGTGGTGGGTCCGCTCGTCGTCCGTCCGTATCACACCCGTCGGGATGCGGTCCGTCTTCTCCGTCAGCCTGCCATACCTGTCATAGCGGTACAGGTAGTGCGCGTCTTCGGTGATTCGGTTATCCGGCCACGCCGTGAGTGTACTGTCCGGGTGCAGCTCCGGGTCCGGCAGGCGGTTTCCCGCCGGGTCGGAGGCATACGGGATGCGGATATCCAGGTCTGATGCAAGGGTGCGCACACTCTCCAGCCTGCCCGTGGCACTGTAGCCGTATTCCCGCGACTGCCACGGGCCGCTGATGCGCACCAGGTCGCCATTGTCATTCCAGCCATAGTCACGGTCATACACCAGGCTGTTCAGGTGCTGACTCTGTAACCGGCCTGCGGGGGTGTAAGTGCTGGTCAGTTCATATGCATTATTGCCGAAGCTGCGCACCGTTTCCCGGTGCAGTCTATCCCGTGTGTACTCCACCAGCGGCGTGTCGCCCAGTTTCATTCCCGCCAGGTAACCGCTGCCATACGTTAGCCACTCCACCGGTGGCAGGCTGTCTGCCTGAAAGCGGTTTGCCAGCCCCTGCTCGTTGTAAGTGTGTTGCGTCTCATGCTGCCAGAGCAGTTCCCCCGTCTCCGGGTGATGTACCGTCTGGCGCTCGCCTGTGAGACGTCCCTTACGGTTATAACCGTAATGCACCGCCACCCGGTGGCCTTCGCTGAGATGGCTGATTTCTGTCAGCCAGCCGTGGTCGTTATACCGCCACTGCTCTGCCGGTTCGCCGTTCACCGTGCGGTGTGTGATACGGTCCGATGCATCGTAGTGCCAGAGGGTGATAAGCCCCTCATCCTCGCTCTGCGTGAGTTTCCCGGTCAGGTCATAACGGTAACGCTGCGTCCGCCCGTCAAAGCCGCGCTGCTGTATCAGGCGTTCAAGCACATCCCAGCTAAATTCTGGATGCGTGGGGAAAGGCCGTCAGCACCGCACAGGGTGGGCTGACGCGCAGCATGGAATACGATGCAGCGGGACGTGTCATCAGCCTGACCAACGAGAACGGTAGCCATCGTACTGTGTCTCACTCCGGTTGCCGTCCGGGGCAATGATGGCGGTCGGGTCGCCTGCGGCGTTGTACTCATACTGCGTTTCACGGCCCTGCGTATCTTTCACCGAGATTAACTGGCCACGGTTGTCGTAACTGCGGTAAAGGCTGATGCTTTCCTCACGGTGAACCGCCGTCATTTGCCCGAAGCGGTCATATTCATAACGGGTTTCATAGCCTGAGCAGTCGGTGAAGGTCTGTAACTGCCCGTAGCGGCTCCACGTCATCTGCTTGCGGCTACCCGTCGCATCTTCTGTTACAGAGGGTAATTCACTGTGTGGATTATCATAACTGTAGCGGGTGACATCGCCGTTGCGTGCTGTTTCCTGCGTCAGACGCCCGTACTCATCATATTTCCGGCGCATTTCCAGTCCGTCAGGCCCGGTGGCTGAGGTTAACTGGTTTTGATTGTTATAGTAAAATTCCGATTTCCTGCCGTCCGGCGTGGTGATGCACGTGATGAGTCCCGTCACCACATTCGGACTGTATTCTGTTGTCCGGCCTGCTGCATCCGTCTGTGACTGGAGTCGCCCCATATAGTCAAATTTACTTCGGGTGATGCTGCCATCCGCGAATTCCTTTTTCACCACACGTTTCAGCCCGGCTTCACCTTCCGTGTGCAGCACCTCCCGCCGGTTCAGGCTGTCGGTGATGGTGATACGGTTTTTCTCATACTGATAGGCGTAGCTTAAGCCTGCCGGATTAAACTGCTCCGTCACGCGACCTATGTCGTCGTAGCGGTAACGCATCTCCGGCCTGCCTGCGTAACGGTGCGCCACCATCCGGCCCCGGTATTTATCATCGTAAGTAAAGTGGCGCATCTGAGTACCGCTGCGGTCATACACCGCCGCCAGCTCACCGCGTGCCGTCCAGTCGTAGCGTACCAGGGGGGCGGCGGGCAGATTCTCCGGGTATTCCGGGTCGTGCGTCAGCCACACCCCTGACAGGCGGATACCGTTATCCCGGCCATACTCCGTATAGTCCGGCAGTGAATCCGGGATATCCGATCCTTTCGTTCCTGCGGCGATGGCCTGCTGCCGGGCGTTTTCTGCCCGTTGCGCCTGCGTGGTCAGCACCAGGCGGAACTGACGGCCTGCACCATCGGTCACGCCGGTGATTTCTCCGGTAAATTCGCCTGCGGCCTCACGGTGGAAGGTTTGCGTGCGCCCGAAGCGGTCCACCAGGCCGGTCAGCACCCGGTACGGCGGCAATGGGGCAGGCAGCACCTCATTCCCCCCCCGGCACCCGCTCACTCCAGCCGAGTACCCACCACGGCCCCTGCGGACTGTTCGTCGCCAGATAAATATGCGGACTCAGGCGGAGTTCTTCCGGCAGAGCCTGCCAGAGTGGGGCAAGACGGTGACTTTCATTCAGTTTCGCCACGCCGCCGCGTACCAGCCAGAATAATTCGCTGCGGCTGAAACCATCCTCACCGGGAAACAGGTGCTCAAAATGAATGCTTCTGCCACCGTTATCATTGAGTATCAGTTCGTTATCGCGTATCTGTAAGCGGATATCAAAGGGTGCTTTCCAGCCAGGACCGAAGATACCGACGGGCGCAGGGGTTTTCGTCCGGTAGCTGCTGTAGGTGCGGGAGAGCACGAACGGTAACGGGCCGGGCAGCGCGAAATCGGTTTCGCCGGGCTGTACTTTTGCACCGAGCAGCGGATTCACCGGGTTGCCGGAAGTGAATCCGCCGGGGCACACTGAGCAGGCCACGCCGGTTGGCGCACCAATTCTCACGCCTGCCGACCCCTGGACTATCGGGCCACCTTTCATTGTGGCATCGCCCTGACGTGCCGCTGGTTTTCCGCTCATCGCTGATATCCTTTTATGGTTCATCTGGCCTGATGCTGGCGGCACCGGACAAAATGATAAATAACGTTACTGTATGAAACGAAATACTCTCTTTTTGTATTATTTTTTTGACTGATATCAACGGAATGAATTAACTGGCAGGATATTTATTAGAAAGTGTCTACATATTGTTCAATATATTTTTTATATAAATATATTCATAATTAATATTCGTGATGTGATTGTTTTTTTCGTGTGCGTCTGCTTCCGCTAAACCTCTTGCTGCAAATTACCGAACATTGTATTGTTGCGCCGCGCCTGCAAAATCAGGCGTCGGGATTAGCCTCCTGAAGATCCTCACTGACGATACAATATTTGTGTGTCGCGCACGGTCTCATCTCAATGGTGGGATCGGGCGGGGGCGTCGAAAGACGCGCCAGTGTCAGTGAGGCTGGTAAGGCTAACCCCGTCCGGTTCCACCACCCGTGAGATTAGCCTCTCCAGTGGCTGGAATATTTATCACTCACTGGAGACGGCCTTATGGCGACTACTCTCACCTCTGAATGCAATTTACTTGCTGTTCCCTTTAGTGCCGCTACCGATTTCACCGATTTGGCGGAGTACTGCGATCGCGTTGCCACAACGCTCATCGAGTGCCGCGATCCGGCGCTGAAAACGGCGCTCTGTGGCAGGCTTAATACCTGTCTTGCACTGTTGCGGCCCACGCTGAACGAGCCGATCCCACCACATCTGATTGACGGGTTTATTACGAATGATCTTCCCGATGTTTCACCCGGTTTTGAGCCTGATGCAGGATCACTCTGCGATTACTGCCTGGCGCTGACGCAGATACTGAACGGCCACGCGCTGCTGCCGGAAACCGAAACCACGCTGACCGGGCTGCTGTGCGAACTGGTCTGGTATTTTGCCGCCGATCTGAACGCCCCACGCTGGATACGTACTGCTGACGGCATACAGGTTATCGACGGGAGGCCAGCATGATGCAACCCGACTGGTACCCCGCCGATATTATCGCGGGCCTGAGAAAAAAGGGAACATCGCTGGCTGAGGTTTCCCGCAGGCCGGGCTGGTGTCTTCCACGCTGGCAAATGCGCTGACCCGCTCCAGGCCGCGCGGCGAAAACTGATTGCGGATGCGCTGGAAACATCACCGGAAATTATCTGGCCGTCCGGATACATCGATGATCGGGGCAACCGTACCGGAAGACTCATGCAAAAACGCCGATCCTGATGGCTGAACCGTCAGGCGCACTGTTACAGTAAAACCAGACTCTCCCGGCGCGCTGCCTGCTTTTGCTGGCAGCGCGCCGGGAGAAGACAAGCGAAGCGCGGCAGTTTTTCCGTCACCAGGTAAGCAAACAATCTTTTAAACCCGGAAACAGTTTTTCCTTCCTGCTCCAGAAATAATGGCGCAGTCTCCCGCCTGCAACAAACTGCCTCCGGGCAGTCCCTTTGTCGCTTCACGTCTGAAAGAAGCGCCTGGCTTCGCCAGCATGGCATCCTTTACCGGCGTTGATCTCTGAAAACGCCGGGGATGCAAATATACCTGCATCTGAGACTGACGTACATATACACCATCACTGCACCAGATACCCGGCTTTACGGGCTGACACTCTGGCTTTGCCGGGTTTTATCTTCTGCTGACAACCAGCGCCTTACATTGACGGGCTGCGGCCTGCATTGCCGTCAGGCTTTGCTGCCGCGTGACCGTCACCCTGCACCAGAAACGCAACGTTAATCCTCTGCACCAGACGAGGCGTCACTTTGATCGCGTCAGCGAAAAAGCAAAGTGACGCCGCACAACTCACCACCGCAAGCCGTGCCAGTTCTGGCCTGCGCCATATTTCCGCCGTCTGACATGCCCTTTGGGGCTGCTGTCAGTTCAGAGTAAAGGAGAAAAAGATCGATACCGAGGGGGGCACGACGCCCCGGAGACACCCCTGCTTCGGCAGGCAGTCTGTACCGCGTACAGCCTGAAACTCCCTAAACCTCAACAAACTGCCACTCCGGCGTGAAGGTATCGTTCTGGCGCAGCCAAAAAGCACACGCCGGAGACTGTTTGTTTTTGTTGCAGGGGAATTCATGAGCAAATTAAGCAGTGAAATGAAGGCGCTGGCGAAGAAAGCGGGCGGTAGCTTCAAAACGGTGAATGACCGTATCCATATTACAAAACGGTTCAGTGAACATTTACGGGCGCTGAATATCCAGACCCAGCGGGTGGAGCAGATCAAGGTTCGCCATATCGAATGCTACATTGAGGAACGGCTGGAGCAGGATATTGGTTTACGAACGCTGCAAAACGAAATGGCAGCGCTGCGATCCGTGCTGAGACAGGCTGGACGCAGGCAGGTGGTGGAGCATCCGCGCCTGACCAATAAGGCGCTGGGGGTGTCGGGCGCTTCACGCAACGGCACGCGCCGCGCTATCACGCCGGAACATTACCAGCAGGTGATGGAGAAAGCCCGCGCTGAGGACGAGGGACTGGCGGCGGCGCTGGAGATCGCGCGGCTGATGGGACTGCGTTCGCAGGAGGCGGTACAGAGTTCACAGTCGCTGAAAACGTGGCTGAAAGCCATTGAGCGCGGTGAAACCCGGCTGAAAGTGGTATTTGGCACCAAAGGCGGGCGTCCACGTTACACGACGCTCCTGGACGCTGGTGCAGTCAGGAAAGCGGTGGAAAACGCCTTACCGATTGCCAGACAGCGTAATGGCAGACTGATCGACAAGCCTGATCTCAAAACGGCGCTGGAACACTGGCACAAACAGGTCATTAAGGCGGGACTGAAGGGGGAATTTTCCCCGCACTCGCTGCGTTATGCGTGGGCGCAGGACGCGATCCGCCATTATCTGGCGCAGGGATTCAGCGAAAAGGAGTCACTGGCGCTGACGGCGACGGATCTGGGCCACGGCGACGGTCGCGGACGCTGGGTGAAACAGGTGTATGGATACCGATGGAAGGAGGAATGACGGATTTCATGAATGGCGCAAAATAATGCGGTTACTGTGTAACGACAGCGATCAGTCTGGCGCAGGAACCGGATGAAATAAAACACCGGATACCTGTCGTTGCTGCGTGACAATATAATGAGAATATTGTTACTTCATGGTGAATAAATATCAATAACTCAGAATTTCCTGCTTCATCAGTGCAGGATTACTGGGATATTATGGTGATTACCCCTGTAATCACTCGAAATTTCCCCGATTAATAAGAGGTGTTTTAATCGTTTTTACCGATATTACAGGGCTGGGAAAATTTTAAAATGTAAATTCACCGGGGCATCACATTAGTTCTGGCGCAGGATTATATCTGAATAATTCTCTCTGTGTTTTCCTGCATCCTGTGGCATATATTGTATGAACACAGAATGTCTCATGATTTTATAAAAAATGCTGCGACAGTTTTTGACACCATAACCTGCTACATATAGATTAACAATCTTCGGTGCTTCATGTTATTTTTTGCACTCTGTGACCGTTATCCTGTGGTGAAAATACAATCTGGTGCAGACTGTCATGGTACATTTCCGAATAAACTGGTTGCGCCAGAAAGGGAAAGGGTCATAAAGGTTAAGGGGGCGATAAGGGTAACAGCGCCTGGCCTGAAAGGGCCGAAAACCAAAGGGCCAGGAACTGGCGCAGTCCTGAACAGGTAGAGCGGCGGGACGCTGGCGCAGATAACCGATTTACAGGGGCTGGTGCAGATTATTTTGTCTCTGTATAGCTGGTGCAGTGATAATGTGTATCAGGAAAGATTGCCCGGTATTTTATTGCGCACTTTTTTGGAAGTATTAAGTGGTAATTCCGTGGAAATATCGATAATTGATAGCTTTTCACCTTCCGTGATTAACATGTTAATCACGGAAGGTGGCTGCCTGTTGAAAACAGATGCATTGATAGGTTTCTCCTGAAATTATTGGAAGCAAAATAATTTCAGGCTTATATCTGTCTGGTCTCTGAATATCTGATGCAGTTCTTACAGGTCCCAGAGTATAGGGTCAGGAGATATTCTGGAGTATTAATTGGCATTTCCGTGAAAATATCACGTATTGATAGCTTTTCATCTTCTGTGATTTGCGGGCAAATCACAGAAGGTAGTTATCTATCAATAATGTATTTATTAATAGGCAATCGCCTGAAAATATTCTACTGGAATAATTTCTGGTACTTACCTATCGATAAGTAGTTCATTGATTGGTTTTCACCCAAAATTATTTGGGGCCAAATATTTATAGATGTTTTCCGATTGATAATAACAAAAAAAACGGCAATATCTATCAACAAAAAAAAGCAGATCCCGGTCAATCAGGATCTGCTTTTCCAGTTTTAATGATTTACGCTATTTCTGATTCAGGCTGCCTTATGCTGCCGCGCATAAATGTACGGCGCGACATACCCCTCGCGGCACACATCCAGATAATCCGACCACCACTGCATCATGGCCTTTCTGGCCTCCAGATGCTCCGCCTTATGCACATATGCCGCACGCACGCTGTTGCGCTCCTGGTGGCTCATTTGCCGCTCCACTGTATCGCGTGACCACAGATCCGACTCCACCAGGACGCTACAGGCCATTGCCCTGAGTCCATGCCCGCAGATTTCAGTTTTCGTATCATACCCCATCAGACGCAGCGCCCGGTTGGTGGTGTTTTCGCTCATTGGCTTGTACGGATTATGGTCGCCGGGAAACACCAGATCCAGATGGCCGGAAAGCTCCTGTATCTGTTTCAGAATGGCAATCGCCTGGCGGGAGAGCGGTACGATATGCGGGGTGCGCATTTTTGCGCCACGCCCCGAAAACCGTACTTTATCAATGGCCTCGCGGGTTGCGGGGATGGTCCAGATTTTGTGCCTGAAATCAATCTCACTCCAGCGGGCGAAACGCAGTTCGCTGGAACGGATGAACAGGTGCAACGTCAGCACCACCGCCAGCCGGGTTAACTCCCGGCCCTGCCGGTAGTCGCCAATGCGGTCAAGCAGTTCAGGCAATCGCTCCAGCGGTAAAGCGGGATAGTGATTCTTGACGGGGGAGGCAGTTACACCTTCCAGATGCTGCGCCGGATTACTGTCGGTAAGTCCCTGCTGAACGGCATAGCGCATGATGTTGCTGAGTTGCTGCCGGGTTCGGGACGCGACTTCCAGAAAGCCTTTATTCTCGATAACCCGCAACAAAGCCGTGAAATCCTGCGTTTTAAGCGCAGCAACGGGCAGGTGACCAACCGCCGGGAAGATATGGTTTTCCATACTGGCGAGAATACGGGCGGCATAATCAGCCGACCATTTTTTGTTGGTTTTGTGCCAGGCCAGCGCCACCGCCTTAAAACACTTTTCAGGGGAGCAGGCGGATTTCTCTGCCATGCGCTGTTGCGCCGGGTTGATATTCTGCGCCAGTAGCTTGCGGATACCGTCGCGCTGTTGCCTGGCTTCTGCCAGTGAGACCAGCGGGTATGCGCCAAGACTGACTCTGGATTCTTTTCCGTTGAAACGATATTTGAGATACCAGATGCGTGAACCGCCCGGATTGACGAGCAGATACAGACCGTGAGCGTCGGAGAGTTTTACCGGACGGGAAGAAGGTTTTAACTTGCGGATTTTAGAATCGTTTAAAGACATTTGGGGGTCACTCCAGAATCGAACCAAACTGACCCCAGATCTGACCACCAAATTATCCCGATGCGGAGAGAAAACCAGATACGCACCGGGAAGGATTTTCACGCCAACTTACTGAATCGTAAACAAATAGAGACGTACAGATAAGCATGAAAACTTGAATTTGGCTCCTCTGACTGGACTCGAACCAGTGACATACGGATTAACAGTCCGC
>ERZ1673737.1214-NODE-1214-length-26450-cov-4.665467_pt1 | contig 26450 bp, 36 predicted proteins | sample MGYA00580211_ERZ1673737 | MGnify/ENA primary metagenome ERZ1673737 (study PRJEB41218, sample SAMN15661789) | gut metagenome | host: Homo sapiens | place: Canada: London | collected 2015-08-20/2019-03-30 | study: EMG produced TPA metagenomics assembly of... | reverse complement strand
CTAGCACCTAGAATAGTTGCTTGTTATCTTCGCCTAGTGTAATCTCTCAACCGGCGAATAGTTTCATCTTACTGAAAGATTATCCTAGCGAAATCCGAACTGTGTGTTGCGTGACTAGATGCCTAGCGCTTCCAAGAACCTATGCAGACCTTGCTTTCTTAGATTAAGCTTTGCAGAAATAGTTTATCCGTGCATAAATTGGCTTATTTATACAGTTGTTCTTAGAGTGATCTCTCGGTCTCCGACGGTGACAGATCGTCCGAATCTGTGATCCCTATTATCTGGAAATGGCGATGTTGCATTGGCAAGAAACTCCGGGCTTCCGGTAGTGGTGAGTTGAATGAGTCTTAATACTGCATGAAGGGCTTTTATCCCATTGGCTTCAAACAAAGTGATATCCATATCCCAGAAGAGGGGGAGAAGTATATAAAGAACATCGTGTCTGCTCGAAGATTGATCATCTCACCAGTAAATTCCTTCTCAATTGCCTGCTTTTTATGCAGCCTCTCGCTCGATCTACTTCACGTTAAAGATATAACCATCACCATGAAGATCTCAGCATTCATTGTCGGTACAGCCCTGCTCGCAACGTCTGTAGTTGCAGCACCCCTCACCTCGCAACGCCAAGCACGCCAGGAAAGTCGCCGAGTTGCCAGAGCTGGGGGTCGTTCCAGTCATCCACCCTACAAGCCAGGCACATCTGAATTGCTACACTTGAATGAGACATCTCAAGCAGAGTATAGCACCAACTGGGCCGGCGCTGTGTTGATTGGCACCGGATATACGTCTGTGACTGCGGAATTTACAGTCCCGAGACCCAAACTTCCTACTGGTGCCTCTTCAAGCACCCAGTACTGTGCCTCTGCGTGGGTCGGAATCGATGGCGATACCTGCTCCACGGCCATTTTGCAGACTGGGATTGACTTTTGCATCCAAGGCAGTACCGTGTCATACGATGCGTGGTACGAATGGTATCCTGACTATGCCTATGACTTTTCTGGCATCTCAATCTCGGCTGGAAATGTGATTAAAATTACCGTCGATGCTTCCTCCAAGACCACTGGTACTGCCACCGTGGAGAATGTGTCCACTGGAAAATCTGTCACCCATACTTTCACCGGTGGAGTTGACGGTGATCTCTGCGAGTACAATGCTGAATGGATCGTGGAGGACTTCGAAAGTAACAGCTCTTTGGTGCCTTTTGCCAACTTCGGTACTGTGACATTCGAAAATGCCGAAGCCACGAGCGGTAAAAGTACCGTTGGACCCTCTGGTGCTACCATCATCAATATCAAACAGAGCAACTCGGTTCTGACATCGTCTTCCGTGTCCGGCAACAGTGTCACTGTTGAATACATCTAGATTCACACACGGAGAGGAAGCAAACTGGTTTGCTAGAGGTTTGTGGTGATTAAGCAAGCTATCATGGCATAGGGATGATGGAGAGTTTTGCTAGAAAAATGAAAACCTATCTTCAGTAAAGTGCCGGCCACTCTGGCCCGATTTAATTAGAACATGTATAGCATTGAATTCGACTGTAGACCATATTTACTGATCAAGACTGCATCATCTCTTTATTGTAAGCCTCTATCTGCCCAAGTGGTTTGTCATTCTTAGTTGCGAAATAAACGTCCCTCGGATATTCTTTTACAAGACCAACATAATCTTAGTGTTTCAGTCATCATTTATCTCGTATAAATCGTGAATTAATGGTTCAGTATTTAACGACATCAAAACTAACACGATTTTGAGCTACCACCATGCCAGTATTGCGGATTCAAAACAAGCGCCAACCAATAGTTATTGAAATCGACCTTAAGCAATCGTCCAAGGGTGCTCTCAATGGCTTACAGCACAATAATCGGCCAAATCATATCAGACAATATTCGTGATGTGAGAGCAACTGAATTATTTCTCAAGGCCTCCCGCGTGGTGAGCTTGAGAAAGGATATCCGAGGGCCGATGACCCATGCTAGCCGAATGTATCTGTCTTGTCGACCCTATGGCCAGATGGCAAAACTGACTTTCCGGGGTCATCAGGTATTCTGACCCCGTAAAATCGCCATAGAGCATCCTGTAGCACATCATAGCAAGCACCATATCGCAAAACCGTACATGTTGTGAAATTAATCATGGTAGAGGACAGACGAGGGTGGTAAAACTTTTGCTTCCCGTAGTCAATAATAATGTCCGCGACACTCAAAATCTCTGGTTCAATACTTTCGACTTCAGACTTTGTTCCTTTTCCTGTCATGTTCGCCGATGACCCCATCAAAGGGAGTTCCTCTGTGGTGGCCAGTCGAGATAGTTCTTCCTGTAATGCACCACCATTGACCAGCATTGCAATAGTTCCCGCAACGACACACTGTGCCAACGTTTCGGGAGGGATCTTTCGTATAATGGGATGATCAGACCGGTATGGGGCAACGACTCCAATGGGGACATCTAAATCTACGCTCAAGAGTTTGACCATGCTTCTCTGGGTTGGCGAAAGTACATGAAGGGCACAATGAAGAGCGTAGCTGCCTATCATCGCGTGTCGCTTGTTTGGTTGACGTTGCTTGGTGAGGAAAATCCGGGTCAAGGCCTCGGGGTCAATCGCGACAATTCCATAGCCGACATCAGCCGGAATGATTGCAATTCCACCTTTTTTGAGAACTTCAAATACCATCTTGGCATCTTCTTTTGGATTTATGTTATGCTGCTTCATTTTACTCCCACGAGATCTGCGGGTAAATCGAAATGAAGGGTACGTTTTGCTGTTGTTGCAAGCAAAAAAGGAACCTGGAACAAAAAGCACGCCAGATAATACGGTATATAGTAGCAGATTCAGGCCACAATAAAACTCATACCCAGTGTTACCTACCTATCGAGAAAGGTGGCATCGCTTCTGTGGGGTTATACGGTGTGTGACAGAAAGGAACAGTGACGTGAAAAGTCATGCAGCCCTCATGTAAAAGAGCCATATCAAGAACAGTTGCCACTTGTTAAATTGCATTATGACGGATATGGTGGGACAAGGTCAAATAACATTTCATCAATGCTACTCTCAATGGTGAGATCTAACTCAGAATACATTCATTACTGGATCCTCACATGCGATTCATTCGAAAGAAATTCCCCACGAGTTGCTCCCTTAATATCCTCCAGCTGCGATGTGGTGACATTCACTGACTCGCTAGGCCACACAGCGTGCCAAACTCCTCGTGCACGAATAGAATATTCATTTCCCTTATCAAGTGTCATTGTAGGCAAATTGATTGTAGTTTGTAGGGTTTGGCGTGGAAGTATTTCCACTAAATCATCCCTAGAGGCAGGGAGTTTGCGTGATATCTTTATGATAGGAACGGGCATTGTCCGATGCGTTGCTATATCCCGAACCTCAAAGATCCCTAGCACGCCGGCTTGGGGGTCTAACGGGGTAGCCCATCTGAGAAAGGTAACGGGAAAGTCCGCAGCATTGTGGACTGATGCTGTGATATGAATAGCGGGCGGTTGCTGTGCCCCGATGATTGGGACCTGAGACGTCAATGTGACCTGCAGACTCAAGCCTGAGGCCATGTTTCGCACGTGGAGTTTCTGCCGCACAAAGGAGGGAAATGAGCAAACTGTGGATTTCTCACAACTTTGGTAAATAACAATTAAGATGAGGCTGTTATTTCACGAAAGAAAGAAGAGTGAAAGAAGATAATTGTTCCCAGGCCGAGCCTTGACTTGTGCATTCATAGGGAGTAACCGCCCGTATGTCCCTGCAGAATTATATTTAACCAATAAAATAGACGTCCCACGCCGAGTCTTCTCGTCAGGGTCATCTCTGCCCCATCTTCCCGGGCTCCGTGTCACTCCCGTCTCTTTAAGACTTGGCCTCCGCGGCACAATGTGTGGGGTTCCTCGACACACTTGAAAGCCAAGCCACTGTTCGCTCTAAACAGTTGTCTGACCGATCTTCAATGGCTGAGTCTAAGCATTCTGTCTGCAGTCAAGTCTCCGGCGCCGTCTTGGGTGGTATCTTGGCACCGGAGTCCGGCGATAAATGCAGGGTCAATGGCTTGGCGCCATATAACGAAGAGGGGATGTAACAAAACAGTAATTATGGTTAGCTGATAATGGTTTAGCAATGTCCTGCGAGATTAACATGCTTTTCTGCTATCTTGGCGGAATAATGGTCTTATCTAGTATTAATGTCTCTGTTCAGGCCGCCAGTGAGCTCTTTTTGTGGTCGGCAGATACCGCTGTATAAACCTAGGGCAACTAATTTGTATACTGAATAGAGAGAGGGATTTGTATATACTCTATTGGCATTGGACAATCAGTGGTGTTATCGATTCACCTGCTCTTTCTCAGACAATGTCAAATGCAACTACTACCGACCGAGTTTCATGTACTTCCCCTCAATCACGATATACAAGTTGCTGTGCAGCGTCTATTGGAGGTACGGGATTCCGCCGGGCCAAGAAGACAGTAAATAGGAGATCTGCAGAGAGGTAGCTATCTTGAAGAATCTACGACCAGTTAGAAGCCTTCTTCGTGGCTCCTTCGTCATATACAGGGTCAGCCACGAGTTGTCATGGCTGCTCAATGCTATGGAATACTACCTTCTTTCTCCGCAATGGCGATGGGCGATCACGATCATTGAGATAATCGGCAGACATTCAGAGTGTCCCAATCAATGCCCAGCCAGCTATAAGTATCCGGTCCCCCTGTCGTGAATGAAGATATCCAAGCATCGAAACGCAATCATAGGTCATCATACATTGAAACTCGCCATGCGTTTCGCTACACTGTCCACTGCTCTCCTGGGCTTCGCCCAATACGTGCACAGCTTACCAGTCGAAGCTGATGGAGCATCTGTGCTTGATGTCGCATTGACTCAAGTCAGTGATACCCGCATCAAGGCCGTGGTGAAGAATTCTGGCAAGGAAGATGTGACCTTTGTTCATCTGAACTTTTTCCGGGATAGTGCACCCGTGAAGAAGGTCGACGTTTTTCAAAATGGTATGCTAAGACTCTGAGTGGACCTACCTCCAATGCTAACTTCGAATAGATGCAGAGGTTACCTTCGAAGGAATCAAGCGCCGATTCAAGCTTGAGGGTCTCACCTCGGAGGCCCTTACCTCGCTTGCGGTAGGAGAGACCTTTGAGGATGAGTTCGACATTGCGACTACCAGTGACCTATCAGCTGGAGGCCCACTGACATTGCGGTCGAGTGGCCTTGTGCCTGTCGTCACCAATGGTACAGTCACAGGATATCTGCCTTACCGCTCGAATGATCTCAAAATCGAGGTAGATGGTGCCAAGGCATCTCGTGTTTTGAAAGCTATCAAGCCTCTCAATCGACGCACGTCCGAAAGCTGCAGCAGCTCTAGCAAGAAGACGGCACTGGACAAAGCCCTGAGCAACACCGTGTCATTGGCAAATGCTGCCGCCTCTGCTGCGCTCTCTGGCTCTGCCTCCAAGTTCAGCGAGTACTTCAAGACAACCTCCACCGCCACTCGCCAGGTCGTGGCCGCTCGATTGAAGGCTGTCGCCAAGGAGGCTGCTTCCACTTCTTCGGGGTCGACCAAATATTATTGCACGGATGTGTACGGGTACTGTGAGCCTAATGTCCTCGCCTACACACTTCCGTCTCAGAACGTCATCGCCAACTGCGATATCTACTATTCCGACCTGCCGGCTTTGGCGAGTAGCTGTCACGCACAGGACCAGGCCACCACAACCTTGCATGAGTTCACCCACGCCCCAGGTGTCTACAGCCCGGGAACCGACGACTTTGGATACGGATATTCTGCTGCTACTGCCCTCTCGAGCAGCAACGCGGTGTTGAATGCAGACTCTTATGCGCTGTACGCGAACGGTGAGTTTCTCGGTCACAGACTTCTCCGGGGAGGCGAAAACTAACGAGACTATAGCAATCTACCTTGGATGCTGATCGCCAGTGTATTAGATCCGCGGGGGTTGAAAGAAGCTGCCCGCGATAGGTATTTGGGATCAATTTAGCCGGTGTGTTGCGGATATTATGCCAATGGGGTCGAACTGATGTCATGGATTGAAGTTGTAGTTACGTCAATGGGAATTTGAAGTCATGGTGGAATTTCTTGCCTAGCTGGAGAAAGCTCGTAGAGGCCGGGCAATTTGAGAGCGTAGATCTACTTCGGAGTAATATCGCCAGATTTTCATGCTCCGTAGTTGCCAAATCTGGATGAGTGAATATTAGCATATATTCATCGAGTTTCTAGGCTATCGATGCACCTCTGTCGGATGTCACAAATCACCGGTTTAGCAGCATGAATGCATCATCCCGGCTCAAGCAGGACATATTCCCAATGATCCGTCAAGTAGAGGTGAGACATCTCGCGGCCAGGATCATCGCCGCTCCAGAATGTACATCCAGTGGAACACTTCTGGTGCATAAATCGAAGTGGCAACGGGACCAGCAGGTGCCTTTAATGGGATACGCGCCCGGAGCGTCCAGTGGTCTGCTAGATGATGAAGTCCATCAAAGCGTATGCTTGAATATGAGAGGGCAATCCATGTCGAGCCCTTCTTGGTCAAAGGAGAAAGTTGTAAGGCCAATAGCTCCACGGGCCTCAGCGTGATGGTAGGGTTCATTAACAGCATTTTTTGAACAGCTGGGCAACTAGTCAAAAGGTCGTGACGTGATAAGTGATGATCTTCGGAAGTGGCTAGAGCGTCGCTGGTGCTTTTGTCGAGAATCACATCGAATGGCGCGAATTCAGATAGAGTAGAGACATCATTCCAGGACCGTAAATCAACACGTAGCCAGTGCATGGCATGTGTCGGTTCCTTCTTGGTCTCCAACTCTTGACCACGACGGACAGCTTCAGTAGAAAAGTCAGCATTCTGCGATAGATTGCGATGGATAATTAGTCAAGTATAACAACACAATAGACAGAGGACAACCTACCACGATGCCATTGCCCTGCCACTTTCGCTCGATACATCGATCCCGTAGCTTATTTCCAAGTTGTGAGACGCCAGGACCAAGGTGCAAGACATGTGGGGTCATGATCATGTCCTTCTGGATGTTAGGCCGGTTTTCTAGGTCTGATAGGACTGCATCTAGAAGCGCTTCACCAGAGTTCAACCATTCACCCACATCACAGCCTGTCGCAAAGCGAGTATCCCAGAATTCAGGGTCGTCATAGTCGGGGGCCCCTTTGAGCTTCGTGTGTATTCTTGTCATCCTCGAACATGACAATAATAAAGTAATGGCTTAGCGATGAAGGGACCAGAATTTGCTTGGCGGTCAAGAAAAGCTGACCAATATTGTTTGGCGGGGCGGCATGCCAAGACTCCGCCGTTCCGCCCAGCATGATGTCAGGTACTTGATGGACAGAGCTTTCCTACGGAGGGGAGAGGGAGAAGAGGATGATAATACTCTATGGAGGGGCAGCAGACGAAATAGTGCTATGGACTAGGAAAAGCAAACAAAGGAGGCCTGATCCCTGAGGCAATCATGCCATGCCAGTACTCCAATCTGCATAGTTGGTCGATCCTCCTGACATTTCGACTTGCAGATTGTTTTCGGTGGGAATTCAATTAACTTGATATAGCGCGGTGGGCGTGGATACCTTTATCACCAGGAGAAGAATCTCCTCTTGCGTGTGCAATGTACTTAGAGGGCCATAATCATTTCCGAAAACAGGAAATGGTTTCTCCGGGCGTATGCTAGATATATGCTCTCATCTATTGCAAGGCAGCGACCAATTCATCCACACTCTTCATCTGGCGGGCATTGTTCTCACCCACGTCTAACGCAACCAAGAATCGGCTGACACAGTTGTACCCAGCGATACCAGTGGTAAGCTCCACAATCTCACGATCATCATACCCGACTGTCTTCAATTCAGCGAAAACCTCATCTTCCACAGTGATAGTCTGAGTCATTTGGTCGGTATAGCGTAGAACGGCCCGTTGTTGCGGAGTAAGCGCGCTCTTCTCGAGCTCAGCAACATCCCCCGTGGCGGTGGAAGGTAATGTGCGAGCAGCCTGCAATTCAGCGGGCTTGATGCCACCCTTAAGAGCTAGTGGGGCGTGGGCATTCCATTCATAGATGGCATTGTTAAGCACAGCGACCCGGCAAACCGCCAGCTCCATGACACCAGAATCAACGAGGGTACGGGAGCGGATAGCTCCAATAAAGCTGTTCCAGCCATCAGCAACAGGTGGGCTATGGAGGAGGGATAGGTCAAGCGGAATCAATGGTCGAGGATTTCTACGCGCAGCGATGCGGGCATAGGTATCAACGGTGTCGGCCGAAGCATCCACAGGCGGGGTGGAAGGGGCGTAGGGCAAGCGCATGGTGCGAATTTGATTGATAGGGCCGGTACGTGTATGCTTAGAGAAAGCAACAGGAGCACAGAATGGATCAATCTCGACAGTACGTCTAGAAGTTAACCTGCGGGAAATGTTCATGTTCAGTTACGGCATCTTGTCGATGTCATAACCGAGCGGGTGTATATGGGGGAAAGGTATTACCCGGTGTGGGGGAGGGTTTCTCCGGGGCCGAACTATGTGGGCAGAAGTGCATGTATAGACAGGACTGCTGTATATTCTTACAGACAGTTTAAGCGGTAACATGTACAAGGACGGATTGTGACAGAGAAAGCGAATGTCAATTCTCTTATTGCTTAGGTCTACTATAAGGTCTCTACCTCCTCAGTTATATCTAATCCCATTGAGTGTCACATACAGAATATGCAGACTCCAATTACCCCAGACTATTCTGCTATGGAAACTAGCGGAATCAAGGCCGACGCTGACGCCTAGCCAATGTCATTAATAGGAGTTGAACTACGTGGTCGGCAGTGAGTAAAACACACTCCCGGTGCCGCCCCCCGATGCCGACACAGCTCCCCGCATGCGGATAATTTCGCTTCTTTTCAACTGCATGCTTCGTTCACTCGCCTCGGCATTTGCCATTCCTCGTCGAACATTCTTTACCTCAATCGCCAATATGAAGCACCATTTGATGGTCGGTACTTGGACCAAGCCCGGTCGCATATATACGGTGCAATTCGATGATGAAGCCCTCACTCTGGAGCTGGTCAAGAAGACCGACATCCCCGAAGCTGAGCCAATCTCATGGATGACCTTCTCTCACGACAAGAAGGCCATCTATGGTGCCGCTATGAAGAAGTGGAACAGCTTCGCCGTCAACAGCCCGACTGAGATTGTTCATCAAGTGTCGCACCCCGTTGCTGGCCACCGTACGTTTCAAGAGTCCCTTGCAGATCCCCCGCTGACCTTGAGCAGCTCTTGCCCCCAGCAGCGAGACCAACACCCGTGCCATCTTCGTCCTCGCCGCCCACAAGCCCCCCTACAATGTCTACGGCAACCCCTTCTACAACTACGCCGGCTACGGTAACGTGTTTTCCGTCAAGCCCGACGGAGCTCTGGATAGCAATGTACAGAACTACGAATATGACCCCAAGACCGGTATTCACGGCATGGTGTTCGACCCGACAGAGACCTACCTGTACTCGGCCGATTTGTCGGCCAACAAGATCTGGACGCATCTCAAGGACCCCCAGACGGGTGAATTGACGCTTGTGGACTGCCTGGAGGCCCCCGAGCCCGGTGATCACCCTCGCTGGGTCGAGATGCATCCCAGCGGCAAGTATCTGTACGCGCTGATGGAGGCCGGTAATCGATTGGCCGTGTACGTGATCGATGAGCGCACCCACAAGCCGGTGTTCACTCATATCACGTACCCTCTGCTGCCCTCTGGTGAGTGATGCGACCGTTCCCATTCGCGACTGTATTAACCCAATAGGCCTTCCCCCGCGCAACAAGTACCGTGGCGATGTCACCTTCTGCACCAAGAGCGGAGAATACCTCTTTGCGACCACCCGATCCAACCATTTTGACGTGACCGGCTACATCACCGCGTTCAAGCTTGGCCCGCACGGCGAGATCGAGCGCCAGCTGTTTATCAACCCCACGTCAACCAGTGGCGGCCACTCCAACGCTGTCAGCCCTTGCGACTTCAGCGACGAGTGGTTGGCGCTATGCGATGACCAACTCGGATTCGTGGAGATGTACCGCTGGCGCGACGAGAAGCTCGCACGCGTGGCGCGTGTGGATATTCCGGAGCAAGGGTTTGGTATGAACGCGATCTGGTACGATTAAATGATAATGATAAACATGTAGATCCCAAAATAGAAGAAGTTGTATAGAGTTATAGAGGGTAGTATAGTGTATAGAGTGTAGAGTAGAGTGTAGTGTGCATAGTGTATAGTAGAGTAGTGAAGTATAGCGTGGGGAACATCGGCAGTCGAGTTCGGTTGCGCTTTGCTTTCATCCGGAGGGGCAAATCGAATGCCGAAGCTCTGTCTATATGAGACTACGGTCTTGGATCCTTGCTTCTTGCTTGATTCTTGGCTCTTGATTCTTGACTAACTCAACTCTTTGAGTTGCACATCCCTCATCATGCCTACTCCGGGTCTCCTCTACGTCACCATGCAGCCCAAGGGCTCGCTGCCAGACACTCAATTCCACGACTGGTACAACAATGAGCATGGCCCTCTGCGTCTGCGTCTGCCCTTCGTCACCAATGGCTTCCGTTTCCGTGCGACCGATGGCGAGCAGCCTGAGTATGTGGCTCTGTACGATATCACCGACATGGACGAATTGACCCGCGAGACTTACTTGTCGCTGCGCACTGATCTGATTAAGACAGAGCGCGAGAAGAAGACCATGGCGCAGATTGACGTGGGTCGTCTGCTATACGATCTGGTGGATGAGCGCAGCAGCCCCAACTTCCGTCCGCTGGAGGACCAAGCCGACACAGATGCCGAGACCCGGGGCAGCGTTCTCGTCGCCGTCCGAGTTGCCACTGACCCCACCAAGGAAGCTGATCTGGAGAAATGGTATCGGGAGGAACACTTTGACATGCTCTCTCGAGTGCCTGGATGGCGTCGGAGTCGCCGCTTTGTTACTGCAGCTATTGATTCCGCTGCCCCGCGTGAACACCTTGTCCTCCACGAGTATGCCCCAGTCAACGGTCTCGGAGGCGATGCCCACAAAGCTGCCATGAGCACTCCCTGGGGAGCTCGCCTGATGAGCGACGTGGTGACCTCCAAGAACCGCCGTGTGTATGAGTGGTACTATACCTTTGGCCCTGCTCCCCGTGAGCTGACCTCATTGGCCGCCTCGGATGTCGTTGGACCCTGGAACTCCAACGATGGTCGCACTCGTACATTCCCATCGCCTACCCGCCCGGCTGTCGAGTCCTTCGTCACCACGGCTGATGGTGTCGAGATTCCTTACCGTCTGGAGGGTAGCACCGACCCCTACGCACCCGTAGTGGTGCTGAGCAATTCCATCCTGGTCAACTGGAACATTTGGGACCGGTTCGTAGATGCCTTCTTCGCCCAGAAGCAGAACCAGCGCTACCGCATCGTGCGCTATCTCACCCGTGGCCGCCGCTCTGCAAGCGGCGAGCAGCCCGTGAACATTGATGTGCTGGCCTCTGACCTCGCCACCTTGCTGGAGGCCCTGCGTGTACCTCCCAAGGCCGCCCGTTTGATCGGTGTCAGCCTGGGTGGTGTCACCGTTCTCAACACCTCCCTCCTCCACCCCGAGCGCGTTGGAGCCTTCATCGCCTGCGACACCAACTCTTCCGCCCCCGAGTCCAACCGCAAGGCCTGGGGTGACCGTGTCGCCATCTGTGAGAAGGAGGGCTCTGTGGACCCTGAAACCAAGGAGCCCATTGTGGGCGAGGAGCTGGCCGAGGTCACAACTCGCCGCTGGTTCGTGCCCGAGTCCTACGAGACCCAGCCTGAGGTTCTCGCCCCCGTCAAGGAGGCGGTGCGCACCAACAGCCTGAAGGGCTTCGCCCACAGTGTGCAGGCCCTCTGCGCCTACGATATCCGCGAGCGTATGGCTTCTGCCACTGTGCCTGGTTTGTTTGTTGCTGGAGCCAACGACGGTGTCCTCCCTCAGACTATGCAGAAGATGGCCACCGATTTGAAGGGCGGTGCTGAGTTCAAGATCATTGACCGTGCCGGCCACTTGCCTATGGTTGAACAGCCTCAGGCCTTTGCCGACGTTGTGACGGAGTTCCTGGCTAAGATTGATGGTTGATTGCATTTGGATAATTTCTATGTAGATATATTTTGTCCCTGCAAAAGAGTATGTAGGGAAATGACTGGATGTCGTTGATGACCACCCCTTGAACATATCTACCTCCATTCCCTGTAGTGTAATCTGATTGTATTCCCAGTATGAGTGAAACTTCACGGGCATAATCACGCACAGATTCATCCCAGCGACCGTTGAGCCATGTGCCAGGTTGTTCAACAGGAATATCGGGACTAACCACAACTAAGACATGATCTAATCGGGTGGTCAACAGTTAACATAGACATATGTGAAGCTGTCCAGGTGGACAGTTGACTGAGAGAAGTCCACGGGTCAAGTGGTAGCGGCAGTTCGGCGGGCGAAGGCGGCCAACAGCGAAATACGCATCTTGCGGGGAAACACACTCTGCTTCGGAGCATCTTTCACGCATTCCCTCCTTTTCATCTTTCATTCCCTGCCATGCCTGATAGTAAGATCCCTCAGCCAGGGCCAGCTAAGCTGAAGCGCAATGCCGGCCCTGATGAGTGGCTAGAGGCAGCCAAGGACTGCAAGTATCTCTCAGAACCACACATGAAGCAGCTCTGTGAGATCGTCAAGGAATACATGATGGAGGGTAAGCAGGATCGGTCTGTGGCCTCGTCTCCTCATACTGACATTGTGCAGAATCCAATATCCAACCAGTCTCGACACCGGTCACGGTCTGTGGTGACATCCACGGTCAATTCTACGATCTGCTCGAATTATTTCGTGTCTCTGGTGGCATGCCTGATGGCACTGAACTGGACTCCCCGAAAACCTCTCCCTCCGTTATTACTTCCGCCGATATCGAACCCCCATCCAGCATCACAGACCCCAAGATTCGCAAGAAGCTCCGTGGCCCTAGCGTGAACTCCAAGGACGAGGAAGAGACAGGCGCCCGAAGTCGATCGGCCAGTGATACTTCTGCAGACCTTCAGCTCAACCGCAACTTTGTGTTCCTGGGAGACTATGTGGACCGTGGATACTTCAGTTTAGAGACCTTAACGCTTTTGCTCTGTCTGAAGGCGAAGTGAGCGACCCTCGGAACTGCAACAATAAGAGCACGTCGCTAACCTATTTTTGCTAGATACCCCGATCGAGTTACGTTGGTCCGCGGCAACCATGAGTCGCGACAAATTACCCAAGTCTACGGTTTCTATGAAGAATGCTTCCAAAAATATGGCAGCGCATCAGTGTGGAAGGCATGCTGTCAGGTCTTCGATTTCATGACATTGGGCGCCATCATCGACGGCAAGGTACTGTGTGTTCATGGTGGCCTGAGCCCTGAGATTCGGACGCTAGACCAGGTTCGTGTGGTAGCACGCGCACAGGAGATCCCCCACGAAGGTGCATTCTGTGATCTGGTTTGGTCTGATCCAGATGACGTGGAGACTTGGGCCGTCAGCCCTCGAGGAGCAGGTGAGATCCAACATGGTCCCTTGATGCGAGCACGGCTAATGATACTCAGGATGGCTCTTCGGAGACAGAGTCGCGGACGAGTTTTGCCATGTCAACGACCTCTCGTTGATCGCACGTGCACACCAACTGGTCAACGAAGGCTACAAATACCACTTTAACAACCAAAACGTCGTGACAGTGTGGAGTGCGCCCAATTACTGCTACCGGTGTGGTAACTTGGCCTCGGTCTGTGAGATCGGAGACGACCTCAAGCCCACCTTCAAACTGTTTAGTGCAGTTAGTGATGATCAGCGGCACGTTCCAACCTCGCGGCCAGGCCGCAGCGAGTACTTCTTGTAAGATGAGCTGAGTTACCGGCGCTGGCGTTCGGGTATTTCGGAGGGAGCATTATATAATGATTTAGACCAGACTTAATGATGCATACGCCTCTTGGGAAGAAGCATTGTCATGTATGAAGTAGGATGAATGAATACCATTACTACCACAACGGGTTCAACATAGGAAAAGTTGAGGCAAATGGCCGAGGTCGTGTCCTGTTCCGAGCCCGGGATGTATTCCGAACTTCACGGGTCTAATCCCGAACACCGCATAAAAGACCCCCGGAGTATACGCACGCTTATTCTGCGTTTTTGACACCATGGAGAAAGTCGACGTTCTTATTTGCGGCAGCGGATCTGCTGGGCTCTGTGCTGCTACTTGGCTTGCACGTTATGGCGTACGCTGCAAAATATTGGAGCGGCGTGATGGCCCTATGAAGATGGGCCAGGCGGACGGCGTGCAATGTCGAACCGTTGAGATTTTTGAAAGCTTTGGGGTCGGCGAAGAGCTTCTTCGTGAGGCTTACCATGTCCTGGAAGTCAACTTCTGGGCCGACAATGGTGCTGGTGTCATCAAACGGACAGGTCGAACAGCGGATACGCAGCCAGGTCTATCGCATCAGCCTCATGTTATTCTGAACCAAGCCCGAATTAATGGACTTCTCATTGAGCTGATGCGGAAATACAACGATCAGCAAATCGACTATGGATACAATGTGACCGGTGTTGAAGTGAATAGCGCCCTTGTCGCAGACCATGACGCTTATCCGATCAAAATCACCGCAGAGAAGAATGGAAAGACAGAAACCTTTGCGGCGAAGTATGCACTGGTAAGTGCTCCTTGATTCGTATCCAAGTCTCATTCTGATATACCTCTAGGCCTGTGATGGGGCACACAGTGTTGTCCGTAAAGCCCTAGGGTACAGGATGATTGGAGACAGCAGTGATGCCGTCTGGGGTGTCATGGACATGGTTCCTCGAACAGACTTCCCTGATATCCGCAAGAAATCGACTATCCGGTCTCAGGCCGGAAACATTCTGATCATCCCCCGCGAGGGCGATAGCGACAACCTCACACGCTTCTATATTGAACTTGCCGCAGGAACCAACCCGAAAGAGGTGGGCCTGGAGAATCTGCAGGCACAAGCGCAAAGCATCTTCCACCCGTACAAACTGGAGTTCGTGGAAACTGTTTGGTGGTCTGCGTATGCAATTGGTCAACGTCATGCCGATTACTTCCACAAGGACAACCGAGTCTTTTTGGCAGGTGATGCTTGTCATACCCACTCTCCGAAGGCTGGACAGGGCATGAATGTCAGTCTTCAGGATGGCTACAATATCGGCTGGAAGCTCGGCGAAATACTCACCGGTCTCGCTACTCCCTCACTTCTGGAGACTTATGTCCTGGAACGCCAAAAGGTCGCCATTGATCTGATCAACTTCGATCGCTATTTCTCCAAACTGTTCTCATCTGGAGCTGCAACTTCGCCTGCCGAGTTCCAAGAAGGTTTTATCAAGTCTGGTAAGTATACAGCGGGGTTGACAGCAAAGTATGATGTCTCGCCTATCACATCTGCATTGGAATCGGCGAAACTCGCCTCGAATGTGGCCGTTGGCATGCGACTGCCGAGTGCACAGGTTGTGCGCTTCTGTGATTCTCAGCCCTTGCAACTTATGAAGTGTCTCAAATCGGATGGCCGATGGCGCATCATGGCTTTTGTCGGTGATCTGGTGGTTCCAGAGAATCGATCAAAACTGAACAGAGTTTGTCTGCCCATTTGTTCCAATGTCGATCACCATCTAATGTTTCTTTCTTTTAGTTTGGAGATTATCTTAGCTCAGAGGAGGGGCCAATTCACAAATTCACGCCTAAGAGCCAAGATATTGACAGCCTGATCGAGACTATCGTGATTGGCCATGGGAAGCGTCATGAAGTTGAACTGGAGCAAATTCCCAGGTGCTTCTATCCACTATCTGGGAAGAATCAAACAAGAGGTAACTTATGGTTTTTACGACACGACTATGCCGTTCCATACTGACATAACTTTCCAGAGCTGCACAAGATTTATTATGACGATGAAAGCTACAACCAAGGTCACGGCCATGCATACAAATTCCTTGGCATTGATCCGACGCAAGGTGCTATCCTCATTGTTCGCCCTGATCAATGTAAGTGATTTGCCATCGTTTGCCAATCTGCTCATAAACTAAAAGATCATGACTACCAGATGTGTCTGCCGTTATGGGCCTGGGTGACTATACGGAGATCGGCAAGTTCTTTGCCGGGTTCCTCAAAATCCAAACGTAGGTTGACACCTGCGGGCCTCTAAAAGGCAATGCACTAAATAAATGTGTTGTAGGGGCGTTGATGCTGTCTATCGAGTCACCGGTCAATTTGGTAGCAGACTGTAATGTGGCTTGGTTGTATGGATAAATTGAAAGCAATATGAAGTTTTTACGATGACGTCCTTTCGTAGGCTTCTGGTTGGGGGTGATCTACATATCTTTGGGGTTCAGGATGAAAGTGTGATGTTTTCCTCGATATCGATGCGTTGTAATTTCTAGTATATATCCTGTTGTTGGTAGACACAATGGTCATTATATTTATACTTGATGAATCTGGCCATATGATTTTACATCGTTCAGTAAGCGGAGAAGTTGTAAAACGTTGTCTCACGCGCTAAGGTAAAACTGAATTAAAAAGACATGAATTAGACACTGTGATAGTACCATGGTTACATGCTATATCAGAGTACATATCGGAAGCTCTCGATCTCATGGTCAGTCTTGTTGGAAAGCTCGTCCTGCAATTCTTCTCCTTCGGTTATCTCCCTAGGAGAACCGTAAAGTCTATCCCTTCGGCGATTTTCCCAAATGTAAAAGACGTATAGACAAATCAGGAAGAAAATGCCAAAGGCAAGGCCTGCCATTGCTGCTTTGATTCCGGTCTTTTCATTATTAGTTACGAATAACTGAACGGATATGATAATGACTAACCTGGTATGAAGGCTCTTCTGATGGGATGAAGAATTGAGGTCCCACAATGTTGCCAATGCAATATGCCGCAAACATAAGAGAGCTCACAGTACTCTTCTTTGTAAATCCGGCCACGTTCGAACTGATCAGACTCAGTGACAAAGGAATATTAGCAGCAAATACACTGCCAAGGCAGAGCCCGGTCATCTTGCCCGCTCGGTTGGTGTCATCCAGTTTCCAGATAAGAAGCATGCCAATCACTGAGATTGCTGTATTAAGGATCATCATGATAATCCGACTCTTGGGTACGATAGCAGCGAAACCCGATGTCAGAATGAGAAAGACGAGCTGGGTACCACCAATTGGCATCTGAATAAGAAGGGCCTCGAGGTGACCAAATCCAAAACCGGAAATGATAATGGCAGAGAAGCTGGTGATACCACCATTGCAGAAGTTGACACAAAGAGTGTAGAGCACGAGAAACCAAGTTTGGAGATCTTTTATCGCCATCCAGACCTGGCCCCATTTGAAATTGCCGGTGTCCAGCACACCTGTCTTGTTCTTCAACGTTCTACGCACAGCAACAGAACGCTCATCCGGTTTTAGGAAGACTGCTTTGGCAGGCGAGTCTGGCAGTGCGAAAAATAGAACAAAAGCGTAGGCAGAGGTGACGGCGCCGAGAATAAGAAACAACAGTTGCCATTGGGCAATAGTGGTAATGTGAATATTACCAATGCCATATGCAATCAAGCCTCCTAGAAGCACAGCAATAGAGTTGCCAATGAACCAGGCTGCTTGTCTGGCTGGCTGCTCTGCTCGAGTGTAAAACATGCCCGTTATGAGAGCGAAGCCAGGGGCAATCGAAGCTTCTGTATGTTACATTAGCTATACAAGAACGTGATAAGGGATGGATATCCTAACGCACCTCCGACACCCAAGAAGAATCGGGCTGCCATGAGCCCACCCCAGTTTGTGCAGGCCGCATGGCACATTAATACTCCACCCCAGACAAAGACCCCAACGCTGAGGTATTTCCCCAATGGAAGTCTGACAATCAGATAAGAGCTAGGCCAACTCCATGCAAAGTATCCAAAGTAGAAGATGGCCGATGCCCAGTTGTATTCGCTGCCTTTCAGGTTCTAGTAGAGGGATAGCGTTAGTATGTTTTCCAGGCAATGCAATAGATTAGCGAACCACATATAACGTACCAAATCTTGTCGAAGGTTAAAAAGAGTTGCTTGGCTGATGGCCAATTTATCGATATACTGAAGCATGTAGCATGCTCCCATGAGAGGAATTCTTAGGTCGGAATCAGCATATTTGCCATCATCGAAGAGAACAAATACTCACAAAAAGAGATCGATTTTCTTCAAGACCTTTTTCTCCAATGCAGGATTAGTCTCAACCTCAAGTACCTGACCGAAGTCTACATCGCGGGCGGCAGAGTTAGACTCGATCTTGAGCTTCTCTAGGTCGACTTTGACGCCTCCGAGTGGCGGTTGTTGTTTTTCCATGATGTGGTAGAATTTCAAAATAAAAGATAACGACGATGAATTATGTAGAAACAAATGAGTAATAAGAACAGCATGGGCTATATCAGCGACAGTTTGACTTGTTTATTTCTATCAATTTGGGGTCTCTCAGGGGGACTATATCACTTTGGGGCTGGGATGCCCAGCCCTAACCTTCCGGGCATGGCGGCAATGGTGGCGACGTCTAGGAATCCCTCCGCCCTGATTTCCGTGATCATACAGTTAAGATTAGTGATGATTACGTTGATAAACCTCATTTCTCCTCTAATCCCAGGCGGGGTTTAAGCGATATCACCCGGCAGGAATGCACGGGCAAAATTGACGGCAATGCGAGGCGGCGGAAGGCAATTGTAGATGCCGAAATAACGTTCCTTCGTACATATAGATACTGAATTCTGCCTATTATACCCCTCGTTGTTGTCAACAATAAAATTTGATATCGATTGCTCAGAGAGCTAAAGATTAACCTCGAATCGGCTAGTGCAGCGAATCAGCACTCTTCATCGGCAACCCACTTTTACCTATCTTTGATCCGACGAGAACAGACACATCGGATAGGGGACTTGGCGATTGATTAGCAACTATAGACAGGTGGTAGGTCGTTCCCCACACTCTAAAAACCTGGAGAAATCCATGTGTTTATGGATATTTGCCGAGGGGCCACACTCCATTGGCCAAATATCGCGGGACGATACCGTCATTTCCGCTTCATACTTCCCCCTCTTGTTGGCATAGGTCTGTTCCCAAGTGATGTCCCTGGCCATAGGCTGAGATGATCCCACTCGTGACGATAACCGCCTGACTCTGTCGGCAAACGCCACATGAATACTACGTGACTGATTATCTTTTGTAATGAATGGACAACATCGGATGTATCGGATGTCGTCCAGGAGGAACCTGAGGCCCTTGTGATAGTTAAACTTGGACTGTCCTCATTTCCCTCAACAGTTAGCATTTGTCAAACAAACATAGCAAGAGTTCAGAAAAGCCTTCAATCCACCATGACTGTTACAGCAATTGACATCGAAGAGGTAAAGGCTTCTGTAGATGCTGCCCTCCAGGCACTTCAGACGGAATTGCGAGAGCTCAATCATCAGGTTTGGATCCTCTTACATTTGGCCTTCTGTAGTCATGTCTAATTTCTTGATCTACGTTTCAGATTTGGTCCAACCCCGAGCTTGCATACGAGGAACACCTTGCTCACAATGCAATCTGCGATTTCCTTGATGCCCAAGGCTTCTCAGTCACTCGTCACGCGTACGGCCTGGATACCTCATTTGAGGCACTGAGCGGATCTGGTGGACGGTTGATCAACTTCAACGCGGAATACGACGCCTTACCGGACATCGGCCATGCATGTGGTCACAACCTGATCTCAACTAGCAGTATTGCGGCCTTTCTTGCTCTTTCGTTTGTATTGAAGAAATACGGAATCCCTGGCCGAGCTCAGCTGCTGGGCACACCAGCCGAAGAGAATGGAGGCGGAAAGGCCAAGCTGATCGATGCTGGGGCTTATAAAGGAGTAGACATCTCTCTCATGGCGTATGTACTCACCTCTGACAAGCACTGGAATTCTCGTGTTCTAATTGTCTATAAAGTCATCCTGGTCCCCAGAAAATCTACCCGGACGAGGAGGCGTGTGACGGAATCGCTGGCACTTTAATGAATGCCCGCAAAAACATTCATTGTAAGTTCCTTGGTCCCTTCCTCTTTATCCCAAACTGATAAATGATTTCAACACAGGCGAATTTACGGGAAGAAACGCCCACGCTGGCGGCAACCCCTGGGAAGGAATTAATGCTCTTGACGCCCTGGTGTCATCCTATAACAATGTTGCGGTTCTGCGCCAACAACTACTTCCAGATCAGCGCATTCATTGTGCGTTCCTGGACACACCCAAGATTGCTAATGTCATACCGGCATACACCAAGGCATTCTGGCAGGTTCGTAGCCCTACCCTCAAGGGACTCAACACCCTTATTGGAAAAGTGCGCAACTGTATCGAAGCCGGTGCGCTTGCCACTGGTTGCCAAGTCAAGGTTGAAGAGTGAGTAGTCCCTGGTATCCAAGAACGTGCCATTGGCTGATAGATCTGCTTCAAGGGATGAGCTCTATACCGATGTCCGACTAAACGACACTCTGTGCGAGCGGTATTCCGCACACATGGGACGATACAATCGCAAGGTAATCCAGCGCCACGATAAAGTTCTGACAGGATCCTCGGATATCGGTAGGTGGTTCCGATGAAGCCCATTGAGCGGTTGGGCTGACTTCAATAGGCAATGTCAGCTACGAGACTCCCACACTACACACAATGTTCGCCATTCCAGCACCTCCAACATCATTCCCCCATCATCCGACATTTGCAGCTGCGGCTGGAACGGATGATGCTCACGCTGAAGCACTTATTGTTGGAAAGTCCTTGGCGCTCATTGGGTGGGATATGGTTGTGGAAGCTGCCATGTTTGATACTGCGCAGCGGCAGTGGAAAGATGAGATTGCAAAGGAGTAGCCGTATAAATCAGAGTAGAGGCAATTCAATGTATCAGTTGTATACAAAAAAGTATACAAAGAGTAGGTTTATATCGTGCACGTCATGAATGACTCAGCTTTCCCCGCGTTATCGGCCTTATCGGCTTCGGGACTTCTCAGACCCTCAATTCTTCCCATCTTCATCCAACCTTCAATCTTTCATGTCTGTGTGGAGTGGTGGGGGATTGTCAATCCATGTCCGTGCAATCCGGGCGTAACGGCCCACGTTCGAAGAGTGGTGAGTTCTTTGTCCCGGTTTCCCATGAGCCGGCTAATACCTTTCCCCGTAGGCTGTAGTACCTGTCGCCGTCGCAAAGTGAAATGCGGCGAAGAAAAACCAGTCTGCGGACGATGTTCCGCCTTACGTCTCAATTGCGAATGGGGAGTTCCGGTCAAGCGTGGACGGAGTACACAGATCAGACACCTCGAACCGGCACCGAGTGCGCCCGAACAGTGGCCCTTGCAGTTCGAAGATCTAGTCGATACCCAACAGGATCTCCTTTCCCCCGTTTCTTGGGCAGGCGATTTTGTGCCCTTCGACACAACTCAATTGACGTCGTTCCGTTCCACGCCCATTGCGACCCCGATATACCCGTCGTTAAATTTCAATAATGTCGCTTGCGCCAATTCCCTGGCGCTCAATGCGCTTGATCTTCAGTACTTTCAGTACTTTCCTTCATCCTCTCTCGTTTATTACTATATGAAAGGTTGGAAGTGGAGCAGTTTTTGGTGAGTTTCTCCACTTGCGCGGCAAGGGGTGACTGTTCTCACCCTGCATCCGGAGTTTCAGCCTGCTAATTCGTTGTATATTCCATAGTCATCTATATCAAGGCCCTGCTGCGTCCAACAAAGTAATAATGCGGATGATTCTCGCGCTATCTGCGTGTGACATGCATCGCAATGGCTTGGTTGTGCGTTCTCCGGGTCGACCGACAGCAGACGACCATGGGCGATATCATTATAGTCTGGCAGTGAAAGAGTTCAGGCAACTTCTCGAGACACCGCGACAAGTGTCTTTGGATGAAGTCGAGACAGTCTTTGCGACAGTCTTCTTGATGATAGCTTGGGAGTGGCAGTTTGGACACTCGGTGCGTCACGTAAGGCTAGCCCCTTCTAATATCCTATCATCCCCGATGAGCTTTCTACTGATACTCCCATAGTTACAACTTCATCTCCAGGGTGTACGCTCACTTCTGGAAACGCACCCCCAACTTTTCCGCATCAAAGATGTGAATGATATGCTACTATCTCCTGGGCCTGGTGGCCCGTCTGATGAGCCTGGGACCGTTGCCAAGATGTCTTTCATTCCTGAACAATTTTTACTGTGGATATTGTGAGTCTATTCCCAAACCTGAATGTTGATTACACCGCTCACATCATACAGATATATCGACTCCAGCTGCCGCCCGATGGGTTTGACCGAGTCTTTAAATGATTATGTTACACAGTCTGGGAATCCCGCTCTGCAGCCAGATCATCTGCATCGTTGCGCTCGTCTCTGGGGCCGATGCTTCTGGGGCGAGCAGTATCCAGATGAGGAGGTTCTGGATGACATTGAGAACTACCGGGCCCTGGAACTGCTGCATGACGGATTTTGTCTACGCCATCGAACTTGGAAATCCCTTGTGGACTCCGCGGCTGGTACCGCTGACTCTGCAGATGTCATATTTCGTGAAATCCTCACTATCCGAGAGGTGAGTGCATATAACATATAAGCTCTATGATCTTGACTGACTGTGTTAGAAATTCTCCGACCTTTTTGTCACTGCGAGATTCGCCGCCGGTGTCTCTGCTCGCCGAACGGTCAATACCATCTATATGGCCGTCTCTATCTTCTACGCTCAGGTCATTCTTCACCGTCGCCTTCTTTGTGTAGACACCTTGCCTGCAGCCATACACCAACAAGCCACTGCGGGAATTGTTGATATTGCTCAGAAGCAGTTCATAAGCGATCCAAATTTACTCAGACGTCTACACTGGCCGTTATTGATGGCAGTGATTGAAACCAGTGACCCAACGCAACAAGCGTGGCTCCGACAGCGCTTATGGGAACTACGCGAGTTCCATTCTGAGTACGTGTGGGCACATGACGTTGCCGAGCAGATCCTGGCTCAGCAAGATGTGAGCCAAGGCCGATATGTAAATTTGGCCGAGTTATTACTCCAGCGTTTTCATGCACAGTGAAGCCCTTGGGCGACTTTGTATATGTACCCAAATGTTTATAGATCAAAATTAATGTCTGATGTCCCAGTCTGCTGCGTGCGGCAGTTAGAGCAAACTCTTGTTATTCTTCCCTTCTTCTGCCTCGGAGCGGTTTTCCAAAAAGTATGCATCATAGGCTACTTCGCCCTTGGCCCTTGTCGCGCGTCCCACAATGACACGATTGTTCATCCACCTGTACTTCTCGTGACCGGTCTCAATCTTTACATGCAGGTGAAACCAATACTGGCTGGGGTCTACCGGTCCACCTTCCATCAGCGCCCGAAGCACCTCCGGGGGACCTGCTCTGGTGCCCTCGGTCCTGTTCTTGATCAGCATGTTTTCTTTGACGCCAACGCTCTCAGTCAAAGTGAAGTTACCGAATGTAAAGAAATGCCCTGTCGTCACTTTTGATTATGTAGTTGGTATTGACATGTGTCGTTTGGTCTTCCTCAACCAACCTAGTTATTGCATCAGCACATGTCCATCGTATCGGGGCCATTGGACTTATACATGAAGTCTGCGCCTCCTGTGGGCACAACCTCGCCGTTGATGTACTTTCCCTGTACTGATCCAGACTTAATCGGAACACAACGCCGTCTTCCATAGGGACCATTGCCGACCTCCATTGGCGGGTCCACCGCACAGCGGAGAGTAAAGAGGTGGGTGAGCTTGGGTGGCAGCGACAGGGTGTTCATGTTGTCGAATCTCGAGGTGTTTGAAGGAGGAAACGCTCAAGTCGGGCGTTCTCCGGGATATCCGATCGGGCTAAACTGATACTTCTCAAGTGGGAAAATTGTTAGGAAACTAAGCTATTTACAAGCTCCCCACGCTCGAATTCCCCATACCCCGGATATCTCGGCATTGCCTAGCTCGTTTACATGAATTACATGTATAGAGCTTGCATTTAGTTCTCCGAGAAACATGCAGCTCCGCCAAAATATGCAAGGACATACTCTCCCACAATCATAATTTACGCTGGATTTCATCTAACATGTTACCAAGTCCAGATTCCAGACAAAATTGCTAGATGCTGACTTCCCGGGTATAGATATCTCGGATTGACTCTTGTATTGACCACAGTGCGAATGGATCAGGCAACGCTCTCGTATCACTTGCTCGCTCGATGTGCTTGTCTGCAGGTCAACACATGTAGGTATCTAGTGAGTTCTTAGACTCGAATAGTAGCTCCAAACACCAAATATCAAAGCAAACTCTGTCATGTGATGATCTGTTTGTGGAGAGATATCAGATGAAGCTGCTACACTTACTCGCAATTCAATATGAACGTGGATCTTGCCTCTCCACCGCTTCAGCTCAACACATCCTCCCACTCATAACTAATCTCTTCTCATCTTGGTGGCACCTTTTCTCTATCCTATCACCACTACTCTGAGTGATCTATCCCATGTTCTTTCACACGCTTTGATAGTAAGTCAACTCATTAGTGATGTATCCTCTCAAGCCACCTCGAATGGCTAACTGAGACTCGCCTCCCTCAGTCTCCGCCGGATACCGGGCCACCATGGGTATCCACGGATCTACTAGATACAACTTTACCCGGGCGCGAAACGAGCTGCGCCGGATATCAGACGCTCGGGATCAGCTGTCGTCGGCGAATTCCGTCCTCAACCTCATGCCACCTATTGTTGCCAGCCACCCCGATGTGCAGAGACTCACTTTGGAGGAGAAAACGGCTGTCGGTCATTGGAAAGGCGAGTTCACGGATGCCAAAAACACTTTGGTGGCAGAGATGCATTTGCTTTGGGATGAAGAAATGAAGACGTTCACGCTTTACTATGGAGATGAAATAGATCAGCATGGCATCAAATATGAGGCTCCAAGTCCACCATCGTCACAGGGCGATCCGTTGGACCTGGACATGATGATCTAGATTAAGAGATCATGGAACCATGACTTGTGCGAGTAAATAATCATTATCGAATTGGACATGATGAGTGACGAATCTAACGCTCAATAACCTCAATATTCCAATCTAAACTGTATAGATCTGCGGGGCTGTGATTGGTCGATCGAACCTTCAAAGCCCTGACATCACCAATTCCCGATTCACCGTAACATCAAGGGATGCGAACAGAAATCTCACTGGTTACAAGTATTGACATGTCGAAGAAAGTCGCTATTATCGGGGCTGGAGCTGCGGGCATGTCCTGCGCTGCCACCTTGGCCAAGCATCCCGAGTTCGCAGTAACGCTGATTGACATCGACTCGCATACCGGCGGCCAAGCGACATCAATCCCATTGGATCAGTCTACACATGGGGCGAGCTGGTTAAACGACGGCGTTCAAGGGGGCTCGCAAATATTCCGGCACACTTTCCAGTTTTTCCGTCGTTATGGTTATGAGCCTCAGCCGGTCAAGCTTCAAGTTGCGTTTGGCAAAGGGAGAAACTTCTGGACCAACGTGTTCCCTAGTCCACTGGTCGATCAACACTCAGCAGAAATCAAGAAGCTCTCGCGGGTCCTTACGTGCATCAAATATTTGATGCCCATTCTCGGCATCATGCCGGTCAAAACTATTCTGCGTTTGTTTCGTTTCAGCGCAGATTTCAGCAACCGGATGGTCTTGCCACTCCTGGCATTGTTTCTGGGAACAGGGAATCAAACTCCCAATGTCTCTAGTGTCCTCTTAGAGCGTCTCTTCAATGATCCCCAGATGAAGTTGTGGGAGTATGACCCGGATACACTATTTATTGCCAAACCTCCCTCTCATGTATACGTTCCCGAACTTGAACAACTTTTACCGAGATTGGGCGGCAGACTTGCGCGTCAAGGGTGTTGATATTCGACTCAATTGCGACGTGACCATCGTTGAACGAGGCAAAAAGGGTGTCGTGCTGCAGCTGCAGGACCATGAAGAGGGACAATCAACAGGGCAACCATCGACAGAAACATTCGACGATCTAGTCATGTGCTGCCCAGCAGACGAATCTAAGAAGCTCTTGGGTCAAAATGCTACGTGGCGCGAGAAGTATGTCTTGGGTGGAGTCAAATTCTTCAACGACCTCACCATCACTCACTCCGACTCCAATTATTTCCGGCAGATCTTCGAGTCATTATATGATCCCAAGCTCTGTGCAAAACCCACAACTCAGGAACGCAAGAACCAAATCGCATTTGCCGAACAAGAACCCCGTAGCCAGAAGGATGGCTGGCTGGGATTCCGCCCGATGTACTACATGCATTCCTATGAATCGGACCCGACAAAAATCGAAATGGGGTTCAATTGTAGTAACTACCAGCATCAGTTCCGTGAGGAACTGGGCGAAAACAAGCCTCCTCTGCCTCAGGACCAACATGTGCTCCAGACGATCTTCTTAGTACCTGCCCCT
>ERZ1673737.1207-NODE-1207-length-26631-cov-4.885762_pt1 | contig 26631 bp, 24 predicted proteins | sample MGYA00580211_ERZ1673737 | MGnify/ENA primary metagenome ERZ1673737 (study PRJEB41218, sample SAMN15661789) | gut metagenome | host: Homo sapiens | place: Canada: London | collected 2015-08-20/2019-03-30 | study: EMG produced TPA metagenomics assembly of... | reverse complement strand
ATTGACAAGATCCTCAAGAAAGTCGGAGAAGAGGCAGCGGAGATTATCATTGCAGCCAAGAATCCGGATTCCGATGAAGTGAAATATGAAATCTGTGATTTTCTGTATCATATGATGGTTTTAATGGCTGAAAGAGAAGTTTCATGGAAAGATATCACAAAAGAACTGGCGGAACGCCATTAAATGTGTTATAATCTTTTCATGTATTGAATTTAGAACACAGGAGGCGGATCGTTATGCTTACAGCATTTGCAACATATCTTGGCAAATTCGTATTCTTTATTGCAGTCGCAGCAGCTGGCTTTACAGCAGGCAAGAAGTTTAAAGCGTCAAAAAAGGCGAAAAATAGCGCGACAGCAGAATAATCAAATTGACAAAGGCGGTATTTGATTTTATAATAAGAAACTGGTAGGTTTTGCTTACCAGTTTTCTTGTGTTATAGGTATTTAAGCATGGCTTGAATTTGAATCTGCAACGCAGAAAGCAGAATTTATACTGCAGTGGCGTTTTAGCCATTACAATGAAAAGAAAGAGCGGTTTCTTTAGGGTGCCGCTATAAACAGGAGGAATAAAGATATGGAAAGACCGTATAGTCTTAACGAATTGAGGAAGATGTTTCTGGAGTTCTTTGAGAGCAAGGGACATCTGGCAATGAAGAGCTTCTCGCTGATTCCTCATAATGATAACAGTTTGCTGCTGATCAACTCAGGTATGGCACCATTGAAGCCATATTTCACAGGCGCAGAGATTCCTCCGCGTCGTCGTGTAACTACATGCCAGAAGTGTATCCGTACAGGTGACCTGGAGAATGTTGGTAAGACAGCAAGACATGGTACATTCTTTGAAATGCTGGGCAACTTCTCATTTGGTGATTATTTCAAGCATGAAGCCATTGCATGGTCATGGGAATTTCTGACACAGGTTGTCGGACTTGATCCTGACCGTCTGTATCCGTCTATTTATCAGGATGACGATGAGGCATTTGATATCTGGAACAAGGAAATCGGTATTGCTCCGGAGCGTATCTTCCGTTTTGGCAAGGAAGATAACTTCTGGGAACATGGGGCAGGTCCTTGCGGTCCATGTTCAGAAATCTACTATGACCGTGGTGAGAAGTATGGCTGCGGTAAACCGGGCTGTACGGTTGGCTGTGATTGTGACCGTTATATGGAAGTATGGAACAACGTATTTTCACAGTTTAACAATGACGGACATAATCATTATACAGATCTTATCCAGAAAAATATTGATACAGGTATGGGTCTTGAACGTCTGGCTGTTGTTGTCCAGGATGTGGATTCTATTTTTGATGTGGATACAATTCAGGCACTGCGCAACAAAGTCTGCGATCTGGCAGGTGTGAAGTATCTTGAGAAGCATGAAACAGATGTTTCTATCCGTATCATTACAGACCATATCCGTTCAGCAACATTTATGATCTCTGATGGTATTATGCCATCCAATGAAGGCCGTGGCTACGTGCTCCGTCGTTTGATTAGACGTGCGGCAAGACATGGAAGACTTCTTGGTATTGAAGGCAAGTTCCTTGCAAAACTCAGTGAAACAGTCATTGAGACATCCAAGGACGGTTATCCGGAACTGGAAGAGAAGAAGGAATTTATTTTTAATGTACTGACACAGGAAGAAGATAAATTCAACAAGACTATCGATCAGGGTCTCAGTATTCTGAATGAGATGGAAGAGAAACTGTCAGCTGAAGGCAAGAAGGTACTTGACGGTGCAGATGCATTCAAGCTTTATGATACTTATGGTTTTCCAATGGATCTGACGAAGGAGATCCTTGAGGAAAAGGGTTATGATATTGATGAAGAAGGCTTTACTGTATGTATGCAGGAGCAGCGTCAGAAAGCAAGAGATGCCCGTAAGGTATCCAATTACATGGGTAAGGATGCCACTGTTTATGATGAAATCGATCCTTCAGTGACAAGCGTGTTTGTGGGTTATGAGAAGACAGAGTGTGAATCCCCAATTACTGTTCTGACAACAGAGACAGAATTGACAGATGCCCTGACAGACGGTCAGACAGGTACGATCTTTACACAAGAGACACCTTTCTATGCGACAAGCGGTGGTCAGATGGCAGATACAGGTGTGATCACAGGTCCTGAAGGTACATTTGAGGTTAAGGATGTCGTTAAACTTCTGGGCGGCAAGATTGGCCATATCGGTGTTGTAACAAGCGGTATGTTCAAGAAGGGCGATGTTGTGAAGCTTGCCATCAACAAAGAGCAGCGAAGCGACACAGCCAAGAACCATAGTGCAACTCATTTGCTGCAGAAGGCACTGAGAATTGTCCTCGGTTCCCATGTAGAGCAGGCAGGTTCCTTTAACAATCAGGATAAACTGCGTTTTGACTTTACACATTTCTCAGCACTGACACAGGAAGAACTGGACAGAGTTGAAGCTATCGTGAACGAAGAAATCGCCAAGGGTCTTCCTGTTCTGACAAAGGTTATGAACATTGAAGATGCCAAGAAGACAGGTGCTATGGCACTTTTTGGTGAGAAATACAGTGATGATGTCCGTGTTGTATCCATGGGTGACTTCTCCAAAGAGCTTTGCGGCGGTACACATACAGATAATACAGCTTCTATTGCTGCCTTCAAGATCATTTCCGAGACAGGTGTCGCAGCAGGTGTACGTCGTATTGAAGCCCTGACAGGCAACGGCGTATTTAAGTATTACAAGGAAGTTGAAAAGGAACTTCATGAAGCTGCCAAGGCTGCAAAATGTGATCCTGCTCAGCTTGTAAAACGTATTGAGGGTCTGCACGAAGAAATCAAGACATTAACAGCGGAGAATAATCAGCTGAAGAATAAGATGGCGAAGGATGCCATGGGCGATGTCATGAATCAGGTGAAGGATGTGAATGGTGTTTCCTTCCTGCCTGTACATGTCAAAGATATTGATATGCAGGAACTGATGAATTTGGGCGATCAGCTGAAAGCTAAACTTGGTGACGGTGTTATTCTTCTGGCATCTGAAAACGGCGGCAAAGTAAGCCTTCTTGCTATGGCAACAGACGGTGCCATGAAGAAGGGCGCACATGCCGGCAATCTGATCAAAGCAGTGGCTAAGCTTGTTGGCGGCGGCGGCGGTGGCCGTCCGAATATGGCTCAGGCAGGCGGCAAGAATCCTGCCGGTATTAATCAGGCACTGGAGGCTGGTGCAGAAGAACTTGCAAAACAGCTTCATTAATGGCCTATGAAAGAAGTTAAGAAATTACTTGTTGTTCTTGTAGCGGCAGTGTTTTTTATCGGACTTTTCGTTCTCTGTGATAAGTATTCAGAGAACGTGAAGGCTGATTATGCGTCACAGATCAACCCATCGATTGTGAATCAGGGCAGCAGCGGTACAGGCAGTAAGGGGCAGACAGTGGATGCCGGCCAGCTGTCTGTGGAGAAAATGGTTCAGAATATGGTGACAAAGGATTATTCAGCGTCAGTGACGCTTGCAGCAGCAGGAGATATTCTCTGTCAGCAGTCCGTACTTGAGAAGGCCTATAACAGTGATTCGGAAAAATTCGATTTTTCGGATGATTTTCAGTATGTGAAGGACTTATTCCTGACATCCGATTATGCGGTTGCCACGCTGAAGACAACACTGGCTGGCAAGTATAACGGCAGTTCTGATGAATATTATGGTTATACCACGGAGGACAGCAATTACAATTCTCCGGAGGTGCTGGCGGATAATTTGAAGTCTGCCGGAATTTCTCTGGTGAACATTGCAACGAATCATGCACTGGATAGTGATGCCGCAGGCCTTGTTTCAACTATTGGCTATCTTGATCAGGCTGGTCTGGTGCATGTGGGTGCCGCAGCGACTGCTGACGGCAGTACAGATTATACACAGAATGTCGGCGGCGTTAATATAGGTTTTATTGGATATACCAATTCCTCCAATGGTTATTCGTTGGATTCTGATGCAGAATGTGTGCTGAATACATTGAATGATTATGATGCGCAGTCTATAGAGACATTGTGTAATCGTGTATCCGCAATGAAAGATGAGACGGATCTTGTGGTTGTGATGCTGAATTTCGGAAGTGTCGAATCAGACAGTATTGAAACAGATCAGCAGGCACTGGCTCAGAAGCTCTGTGATGCCGGTGCAGACCTGATTCTTGGTACAGGTTCAAGAGTGATGAAGCCTGTGGAGAAGCTTTCTTCTGAAGATGAGACGGGTCAAAGCACAAGAAGCTGTCTGGTGCTTTATGGTATGGGGGCACTCCTTTCCGGAGAGACATATGCTTCCAGCGAGAAGGATACAGATATCAGTGCAGTTTTTGATTTTAACATCGCTCGGAATGATTTTGGGGAAACGGCGATTCAGAGTTTTACTGTAACACCTGTTTATCTCAACTGGTATAATGACGCGATTCAGCCGATACCTGTCTGCGAAGCCAAGGATACGGATAAATATGCAGAAATGTTGGATGACAATGCCATGGATAGAATCAACAGTGCTTATGAAGGAACGATTACCCATCTGTTGGATGGCAGCGGTCTGACAAGTACCTACGAGAATTATGCCTATCATGTCAGCTTACAGTAAGTATATCTGTTAGTTTTGAGCAATTGAATTTGAATAACACTTTAAAGATGCAATAGAAGAAGACGATGAAGTCTTTGGATATTGCATCTTTTTGTGTTTAGGTGCGCAATCGTGTGAAAAGCTTTTGATTTTCTATATATTGACAATCAATTAACATCATTGTATTGATTTATATTCAATTTGTATCATTATAAATTTAAATTTGTTATTTTAAAAACGAAATATTAAGAATTTAAATGGAAAATAATAACAAAAAAATTTTTATAAACTAAAAAATTTTGTTAAAAACGAGTTGCAATTTGTTTAAAATATGATAAAATGAAAGTATAGTTTTTGACATATTATGAAAATTGACGAAATAACCATCAATAGAGCAACAGGAAAGTTGAGGATTAAGGATGTATAGTTTCTTTGTAAATGGATGTCAGGTTTCGACATCAAAAAAACAATCTCTTTTGCGCTTCCTGCGGGATGAAATGCACCTGACGTCTGTCAAGGACGGATGCAGTCAGGGGGCCTGCGGTGCATGTACAGTGCTTATTGACGGAGAGACCTGTAAGGCCTGTGTGCTGCAGACAGATCGACTGGAGGGTCGATCGATCATCACTGTAGATGGTCTCAGTAAATGGGAATCAGAGGTTTACACGTATGCTTATGGTGAGGCCGGAGCTGTTCAGTGCGGTTTCTGTATTCCGGGTATGATCATGTGTACCAAGGGACTTTTGGACCGCAATCCGGATCCGACGGAAGAGGAGATTAAATATGCGCTTCGCAATAACTATTGCCGCTGTACCGGCTATGTGAAGATTATTGCCGCGGTAAAGCTGGCGGCAAAGATCATGCGTGCCGGTAAGATTCCGGCGGCAGGTGCGGATGACTGGCTGCTTGGTTCAAGGGTACACAGACTGGACGTGGAGGAGAAGGTGCTGGGTTACGGCAAATATCCGGATGATTACTATCTGGATGGCATGTGTTATGGTACGGCGCTCAGAAGTAAGTATCCGAGAGCAAGAGTTTTGTCGATTGATACAACAGCGGCGAAGGCTCTGCCGGGGGTTATTGATGTTTTTACGGCAGCAGATATCCCAGGAGAGAATAAGATCGGCCATTTGAAGCACGATCAGTATACAATGATCCCGGTAGGCGGATTGACGCATTATCTGGGAGATGCCATTGCACTTGTGGCGGCGGAGGATATGGAGACGGCAGAGAAGGCAAAGAAGCTCATTAAGGTTGAATATGAGGTACTGCCGGCTGTACATAATATTCAGGAAGCGGCTGCGGAAGGTGCACCTCTTGTATTTGATGAAGAGACAACCAATGTTCAGGCTTATAAACATGTCAGCAGAGGCAATGCAGATGAAGCCATCAGTAAGGCGGCGCATGTGATTTCTCATCATTTTGAGACACCATGGACGGAACATGCTTTTCTGGAACCGGAATGTGCAGTGGCTTATATTGATGATGACGGGGATGTCATGATCATTTCCACAGACCAGTCTGCTTATTGCACATTCCATGAAAGCAGTCTGATGCTTGGCACAGACAAGGTGAAGTGCCAGAATGCTCTTGTGGGCGGTGGCTTTGGAGGCAAGGAAGATATGACAGTTCAGCATCTTGCTGCACTGATTACTTATCTGACGAGACGTCCGGTCAAGGTCCGTCTGACAAGAGCAGAATCTCTGCTGATCCATCCGAAACGTCATCATTTTGAGATGGATTTTACCATGGGTTGTGATGAAGAAGGCCATATTATGGGAGTCAAGGCGAAAGTGGCTTCTGATACAGGTGCTTTTGCATCCCTTGGCGGGCCGGTACTGGAACGTGCCTGTACCCATGCAGCAGGTCCATACGCCTATGAGAATTTTGAGATCGAGGGAAGAGCTTATTATACCAATAATCCGCCGGCGGGCGCCTTCAGAGGCTTTGGTGTGACTCAGACGTGCTTTGCCACAGAGACACTGCTGAATATGATGGCAGATGAGATTGGTATTACACCTTGGGAGATCCGTTACCGCAATGCCATTCGTCCGGGAGGTGTTCTTCCGAATGGGCAGATCGTAGATGAATCCACAGGTCTTGTAGAGACACTGGAGGCTGTGAAGGAAGAATATGAAGCCGCGCTGGCTGCAGGCAAACCGGTGGGTATCGCCTGTGCGATGAAGAATGCCGGTGTCGGTGTTGGTATTCCTGACTGGGGCCGTGTGAAGCTGATTGTTGAGGAGGATGCAAAGCTTCATATTTATTCCGGAGCCTCCTGTATCGGTCAGGGACTTGGAACAGTGCTTGTGCAGATGACTGTGACGAATACAGATCTTACGAGAGATGATATTGTTTATGAGCGAAGCAATACATGGATAGCACCGGATTCAGGAACGACATCCGGTTCAAGACAGACTATGATCACCGGTGAAGCCTGCAGGAGAGCCTGTGAGAAGCTCATGGAAGCAAAGGGCAGCGATAAGTCATTAAAGGATTTGATCGGCCAGGAATTCTATGGGGATTATCTTGCAAAGACAGATCCGCTGGGGGCAGATGTACCGAATCCTGTTTCACATGTGGCCTATGGTTATGCTACGCAGGTTTGCATTCTTAATGAGAAGACAGGCAAGATCGACCGGATGATTGCAGCCCATGATGTGGGCAAGGCTGTCAATCCATTGTCCTGCGAAGGACAGATTGAAGGCGGTGTGGTGATGTCCATCGGTTATGCGGTGCGTGAAAAATACCCGATCGATGAGAACTGCAAGCCGATTGAAAAATATGGATCCATTGGCCTTATTAGAGCCCATGAGATACCGAAGATCGATGCCATTGTCATTGATAAGCCGGGGTTAAATGTTGCCTGCGGTGCTATCGGTATCGGTGAGATCACATCCATACCGACTGCGCCGGCTATCACAGATGCGTATTACCGTTATGACGGCAGCAGACGTTATGTTCTGCCGATTGACAATACCCCTTATGAGAGGAAGGAATAAATATGGCTGTTAAGAAGAAATTTCCTTATCGTTCAGCATTGGTGGCCTGTAATGGAGGATGTCATGTACAGGAAGGACAGAGCTGTGAAAATGGCTGTATCGGCTGCGGCATATGTGTGTCAGTCTGTCCGTTCCAGGCGATTGTCATCAATGAAAATGGTGTGGCACAAGTAGATGAAGCAAAATGTGTTGCCTGCGGCAAATGCGTGCGTGAATGTCCGAAACAGGTGATCCATATCCATGAATGTGCCAATTATATTGTGGTTCGTTGTTCTAACCGACAGAATGGCAAAGAAGCCAGACAGGTCTGCTTGGCCAGCTGTATCGGCTGCGGTATCTGTGAGAAGACCTGCACAGCTGGTGCTATCAAGGTAACAGAGCACTGTGCAGTGATTGATGAATCTGTCTGTCTCAGCTGTGGCATGTGCGTGGTTAAGTGTCCGCGTCACGTTCTGACAGATTTAAGAGGAATTATCTGTTAGAATCGCATAGTGGGCGGCCAAAAGCACAGATGAAGCGCATATGATGAGGTTTGTTGGTCGGTGTCGGCGCTGTCCATGAAAAAAGACGGATAGAGTGATAAAAAATAGTTGACGAATTAAAAATTTATGGTATAATGCTTTTAGTGCTATGAATATACCCACAGTTGTATCAGCACAATACACAACTGGAGGGAGGTAAGGTGTGAGCTATGTCGAATGTAATCGTTAAAGAAAACGAAACTTTAGATAGTGCTTTACGCAGATTTAAAAGAAACTGCGCTAAAGCCGGTATCCAGCAGGAAATTCGCAAAAGAGAGCATTACGAAAAACCAAGCGTAAGACGTAAGAAGAAATCAGAGGCAGCTAGAAAACGTAAGTATAAATAAGCTGTAGTTCTCGTATTGCAGTATGAAAGAATCAAAGGGTTGTTTCCGTTTAGGAAGCAACCCTTTTTTCGTAAAAGTTCTGCAGATATGGCACGTGTACATCGTTTTCGAAGTGATTGTAACCGACAATGAATTAAGAGGGAAAGTTATGGAAAGAGCATTTGCTATGTTGGCTGAACTTCTGCAGCAGGAGCAGTTTGAGCTGCTTATATCGGAAGAGGATCAGACGGATCACAGTGTAGAGACGGATATTCGCCTTGTCTATTTGATGAATGATGCAGTGGAAAGTTTTCTTGTTTTTAAAGAAGCAAAAATGACTGGTAAGTATCTGAGAGACTATGAGGGTATGCTGGACGCGACACTCAGCAAAGAGGAAGAAACTTATATTCTGACTGTATGGCAGGATGATCAGGCACTGACAATCTTTTTTAAGCAGTTGAAACTGGAAGTTCATCTTTATGAATATGGTGAGGTTGCGCATTTCTGGGTACCGGGATATGAATATCTGCGTCTTTTGGAGTATCAGATTGCCATTTTGCGGGACAAATATGATTACCTTGGAGAAAATTACTGCACGGATATTGAAAAGAAACTGGCTCAGTTGGCGGATTTTCCGCCTTTAAATGATACATGTTATCCTGCGGTGCCGGAGAAATATCTGGTACCGAGAGTCAATGGGTGGAGGCCAACAAAGGCGGCAATTGATGTGATGATTGAATTGGCTGGAGAAGTCAATGATCGAAGCATGATCAGAAATTTGAAACTATACAGGAAGTGTCATGGAAGGTGGATGACGCGGAAGATTGCCGGAATGCTGTGTCAGACAATACACCAGCAGTTGATTGTTCTGATTTCCGAAAAAATGCAGGAGGGAACCAGACATTACTCAAAACGTATTTTTGATGAAAAAATTGAAGATGAGTTTAATCGTAGATTAAAAAAGGCAGTGAAGCGGCAGCAGAAATTGATTGCTAGCGGTATCAGAGCCCTGGTGTACCGGGAAGAACCATTTACGACAGCAAAGGACAGTCTGGAATTTCATGTTTACCTTATGATTGATGAAAAGTGCAGAAAAAACAGGAAGGTTCGAATTGAAGAAGTCAGATGAAGGTGCACTTACTATTACGACAATCAGTGGTGCTTTATACATGGATTATAAGAATGACATTTCATTTTTGATAGACAGCACATTGAATTTATATGAGCATCAGTCAACGTGGAATCCGAATATGCCGCTTCGTGGATTGGGATATTTTGCGCGATTATATGAAGACTATGTCCGATTGAATGAACTGAATATTTATTCTGAGACGCGTATTAAAATGCCAAAACCTCAGTATTTTGTCTTTTACAATGGCACAAAGGCTGAACCTGACAGACAAAATTCTAAAATTAAGCGATTCATTTAGTCGCTTCATGATTATGCCATTTTTGTGGATACGGTCAGAAGATATATTGATCAGGGGTACATAACCAGACGAGCTGTTGATATGGCTGTTGAAGAGTGCATTGCTAATGATATTCTCAGAGAATTTTTAGTTCGCAACAAAACAGGAGTGATGAGAATGCTGTTTGGTAAAGAAGATTGGGAACGTCATAAGCAACGGGAAATGAAAGCGTTGGCTGAAGAAACAGTGCGGCGGGTCACCAAAGAGACAGAGAAGCGAGTAGCCGAAGAAACAGAGAAGCGAGTACGTAAGGCATTAGAGCAGCAAATGGCAGAAGAAATTGAACGCAGAGTTCAGCTGGAACTGGAGCGCAGGACAACAATAAATATTATATGTGATTCTCTTGAGAAACTTGGAGAAGTGCCGGAAGATCTTAGAAGAATACTAGGAGAGCAGAAGAATTCAGCGATACTCAGGAATAAGAGCGAATGATGTTTAGCTTTAGCCTGAGTTCGGTTTTTTGTATGGAAAAAGTGGAATACCTAAAAGGATTGCTGATAACAGAAACACTTGCCAGAAAAATGATTGAATTTGAATAACAATGGTATGTTTAACAGCTGCGTGCATAAACTGATGTGAGGAGAATGTGGAGGCGGCAATGGTGAAACAGCATAAGCGGTTTGTTCAAAATCAGGTTCAGACACATTTTTCTCAAAAAGAGAAGAAAAAGTATCCTTTTTGGAAGATTGCCATGGCAACTTTTTTTCAAGTGCCGGATGAGACTTTGGCGACCTTGCCGGTTTTTTATGGTGTTGGCAGGCATCGGCTTCGGGTGGAAAATTATTCCTCTATACAAATTTATCAGGAGGAAAAGATTGTACTGCATTGTCCGAAAATGTCTGTGACGATTGTCGGAAAAGCGCTTCAGATTATCTGTTTGAATGAGGATGAGGTGATGATAGAGGGCTACATAGAGCATATAGAATATCGCTGAAAAAACAGTATAAAGTAAGGATATTGTTGATGACAGCAAATATAAAGGAGGCGCATCATGTCCGTCGTGTCAAATCAGGTGCGGTGTCTTGTGACAGGTGAAGAAACCCTGCGTTTTGTGAATCTCTGTCGGAATAACGGCATTGAGTTGCGGCATTTGGTTCGGAGAGAAAATGCCATACAGATGGAAATAGATGCAAAGAATTTTAAAAAGCTGAGACCTTTGGTTCGGAAAACACATGTGAAAATACATATTCTGAATCGGCATGGGCCGGCTTTTTTCTTTTACAGACATAAGCGGCGATGGTGGTTTTTGTTGGGAATGACGGTTTTTGCCGGCATGATCTATATATTGTCTCTCTTTGTCTGGCAAATTGATATTGACGGTAACCGCAAATATACGGATGCCTTGATTTTACAGGCATTGGCGCAGATGGATGTGAAGACCGGATGCCGAAAATCAGAGATTGATCTTCCGGAAATTGAAGAAGAATTAAGGATTATGTACAATGAAATTACCTGGGTGTCGGCCAGTATCGCGGGAACAAAACTGCAGATTGAACTGCGGGAAGGTGATTTGAAAATATCTGGAAGTTCAGGAGGCGGGCAGACAGGAAATGTGAAGCGTGTTGAGAATCGAGAGAATAACCCCAAAACGCAGAATGGTGAAAGTGAGACTGATTTGCCGGCAAATTTGGTGGCAGATGAAGATGCGATTATTACCAATTTGGTGGTACGGCGGGGGACAGTTGCAGTCCGCTATGGTGATGAAGTCAAAAAGGGTGATGTACTGATTGAAGGAAAAGTGTATATTTATAATGAAGATGAAACACTGAAAAAAGTGGATTACCTGACTGCAGATGGAGATATTTACGGAAGATATCAACACATTTATGAGAAAAATTACAAGCGGAAGCATGAGGTCAGAGAGTATAAAGAAAAGCCCTGGAAGATTCTGGCATTAGAAGCGTATGGAAAACGGATTCAGGTGCCTGATTGGCAGGGGATTTTCAGAAAAACGTCGGCTGGGGATAGGATGGAAGTTTGGTCATGGTCGAAACATTTCAGGCTGACACCGACTTTTTATTTGCCTTTTGCACTGGAGTATACGGAGTATGTTCCTTATGAAAATGTTGTGGAAGAGTATACCGATGAGGTCATCAAAAAGATGGCGGAAGAGGAATTGCAGAAGTATTTGAATGAATTGGAGAAAAAAGGGGTTCAAATTATCTCGAATAGTGTTACAATATCACTAGATGCTGACGGAGGTCATGTTAAGGGAACACTGATTCTGGATGGGCCGATTGGAAAAGAAGTGCCCATCAGCAGTGAGCATATGGCATCGACGCGGCATAATGAATAGATGGAGGATTATGCGACAGGATGAGTATTACTGAAGAAATCATTGATATCCCTGCGGAACATATCAGAAATGTATTTGGCGAATTTGATCATTATATCAAAAATATCGAACGGGCTTTGAATGTGACCATTATCGCCAGAGGCGGCAGCCTGAAGATTATTGGTGAAGCTGCAAAAACAAAGCGGGCAGTGAATGTACTGAATCAATTGATTCAATTATCTGTCAACGGAGAGGTTATTACAGATCAGAATGTTAATTATACGCTGGCACTGAGTATGGAAGATAAACAGGAGAAAGTGACGGAGCTTTACGATGAACTGATCTGCCATACCATTGGCGGACGGCCGATCAAGCCGAAGACGCATGGACAGAAGAATTATATTCGCAATATCCGTGAGAAAATGATTGTATTTGGTGTAGGTCCCGCCGGCACGGGCAAGACATATCTTGCCATGGCTATGGCTATTACGGCCTTTAGGAATAATGAAGTCAATCGAATCATTTTGACAAGACCGGCTATTGAGGCAGGTGAGAAACTCGGTTTTTTGCCGGGAGATTTGCAGAGTAAGATTGATCCTTACTTGAGACCTTTATATGATGCGCTGTATGAGATCATGGGAGCAGAAAGTTTCCAGAAGAATATGGAAAAGGGATTAATTGAGGTGGCGCCTCTTGCTTATATGAGAGGGCGTACCCTTGATAATTCGTTTATTGTTTTGGATGAGGCGCAGAATACAACACCGGCACAGATGAAGATGTTCCTGACCCGTATCGGTTTTGGCTCCAAGGTTATTGTGACAGGTGATTTAAGCCAGAAGGATCTGCCAACGGGGCAGCAGTCTGGACTGGATGTGGCACTGAAAGTGTTAGGCGGCATTAATGATATTGGGATTTGTATGCTTTCCAGCCAGGATGTTGTGAGACATCCGCTGGTACAGAAGATTGTCAAGGCTTATGATGATTATGAAGCGAAGCAGAAGCATTTGTCAAAAGACGGTCTGAAGAAAAATGAAGCAGCCGGGGCCAGAACAAAGCGATCATCAGTACGCAGAAAGATAAGCGAACGAGGAGATAAATAGGAGGAGTTTATGACAGTAAATATTGATTATGAAGCAGATAAGAAGCTTGATTTTGACTATGAGAAGATTATCAGGGAGGTCATCAATGGTGCCCTTGATTTTGAAGAATGTCCCTATGAAACAGAAGTAAATGTGGTTTTGACAACGAATGATGAAATTGCAATGATTAACAGAGACTACAGAGATCTGTTCAAACCGACAGATGTGTTGTCATTTCCTATGATTGACTATGTACGGCCGGGGGATTTTTCAGTATTGGAGGAGGGATTGACAGAAGATTTCTTCAACCCGGAGAGTGGTGAACTGATATTGGGGGATATTATTTTGTCTGTGGACAAGATTATTGAGCAGGCTGCAAGTTATGGCCATTCCCAGCAGAGGGAATTGGGCTTTCTTGTGGCTCATAGTATGCTGCATTTGTTCGGATATGACCATATGCAGGATGAAGAGCGGGAAGTGATGGAGGAGAAGCAGAGAGACATTTTGAATATGCTGAATCTGAAGCGTTAGTGTATGTAGGACGGAAGGATTCAGAGATATTTTTAGTGGAAAGATAACAACACAAATTTATAAGATAATGGGGGTAATTTTATGAAAAAGATGAAATATGGTATGACAGCTGTATGTTTGGCAGTAGGTATGATGCTGGCAGTAACTGCTTGTGGCGGTAAGAAGACAGAATCAACGGAAACAGAGACTCAGACTGCAGTTACGGTTGAAACACAGACAGAAAGTGAGACAGAAACGGAAGCAGAGACGGAAGCAGCTTTGCCTGCCGGCGAAATGTACAGTTATCTGACTGGAGAGCCTGTCAGTGAGACAATTGGAAAGCAGCGTCCGTATGCGATTATGATCAATAACATTGATGTGTCGCTTCCGCAATCTGGTGTCAGTCAGGCTGAAATGATTTATGAAGCACAGGTAGAAGGCGGTATTACGCGTCTTCTGGCTCTTTTTCAAGATGTGGATAACGTTGAGAAAATCGGGTCTGTCCGGAGTGCAAGACATAATTATATTGATTTTGCCAATGATAATGATGCTATTTATGTACACTATGGTCAGTCAAGGTTTGCACTTGAACGTATTGAAAATGAGAATATTACGACAATTCATGGCATATCAAGCTATGAACCGAAAGTTTTTTATCGTTCAACGGATCGTGTAGCACCACATAATGTCTATACAACCGGCAAAATGCTGGCAGCGGGACTTGAAGTCACAGGCCTTACCAGAGATTATCCGGAGGGATATACACCGCGACTGCAGTTTAATCATGTTGATACGGAGCTGAAAGACGGAATAAATGCACAAAAAGTGAATATTCCATTTGACTCGAAGCCATATTTCACATATAATACTGAGGATGGTCTTTACTATCGCTATCAGTTTGGTGAAGCCCATATCGACCGGGAGAATAATGAACAGCTGGCCTTTAAGAACATTATTGTTCAGTATGTAGCTCAGAAGTCCATCAGCGAAGAAGATTATCAGGATATGACGTTGAATGGTTCTGGCAAGGGACTGTATATTACAGATGGCAAAGCTGAAGAGATTACATGGAAAAGAAATGATAATGCAGATAAGACGAAATACTATGATGCATCAGGCAATGAGATTTCCTTGAATCCTGGAAAAACATTCTTCGAGGTCGTATCAGACAGTAAAACTGTTACTTTAGAATGATATAGACAAGAGGTGTATGAATGGGAAGCTCTTCCAAAAGCAAAAACAAAGGCGGCGATATCATTGTGCAGGGGTCGATCCTGGCCGCTGCACAGATCATTGTCCGTCTGATTGGGCTGTTCTACCGTATTCCACTCCAGCGAATTGCAGGAGATGTTGCGATGGGGTATTACGGCTACGCATATGATATTTATATGTTACTGTTGCTTGTTTCGTCCAATGGTGTGCCGCTGGCAGTCAGTAAGTTGGTGTCAAAGACGCATGCCAAACGGGATTATACCAATGAACGCAGAATTATGGTCAGTGCCCTTTTGTGGACACTGGTTGTGGGATCTGTGATCGGCCTTGGAACATTTATCTTTGCGAAACAGATTACAAGTGCTGTATTTGGCCCTGAGATGATTGGGGTGGTGCCGGCACTCAGAGTTCTGGCACCGACAATTTTCCTCTGTTGTGTTATGAGTACTTTCAGAGGTTATTTTCAGGGAATCGGCAGCATGATGCCTACAGCCATTTCACAGATTTTTGAACAGATTTTTAATGCAGTTGTCAGTGTAGCAGCCGCAGCAATCCTTGTATCCCAGGGACCTGCATGGGCCGCCATGGGCGGTACCCTCGGTACCTGTATCGGTGCACTTGCAAGCACGATTTTCCTGATTATTATATATATGTTGTATCGTCCACGGCTTATGCATCGTGTACACAAGGACAAACTGCATCAGCCGGAATCCTATAAGAATATTTATAAAGTGTTAACACTGACGATGGCACCGGTTGTTTTGAGTTCTGTTATTTATCAGGTGAGCGGCATCATTGATTCTTCTTTATATAGTAATATTTTAGCTAAACTTGGCTATGATGCAGAACTGATTTCATCTTTATATGGCGTCTACAGCAGCAAGTATAAGATGCTTGTGAATGTACCGATGGCGATGGCAACAGCACTTGGATTGGCCGTTGTCCCGGGTATTTCATCAGCCATGTTAAGGGGGGACAGGGAAGAAATTCACAGCAAAATAGAGACAACAGTTAAATTCTGTATGATCATTGCAATCCCGGCCTGTGTAGGTTTATCCGTGCTTGGCGGACCGATAATGCAGCTGCTGTTTAATGATTCATCTGCGCTGACAAGACATTTGATTACGATCGGTACACCGTATCTGTTGTTTTATTCTTTGTCGACGGTAACGATTGGTGCACTTCAGGGAATTGACAAAATGAACACACCGATTGTGAATTCAGGTATTGCTCTGGCGATTCATACGGTATTTATTGTAATTCTGCTGAGATTCTGTGATATGAATATTTACGCAATTTTATATAGTAATATTCTATTTGGTTTCCTGATGTGTATTTTTAATCAGGTTGCTTTAAGACGTTATATCGGTTATGAACAGGAAGCAAAACAGACATTTCTGATACCTGCAGCTGCATCGGCGGTGATGGGCGTAGCTACATTTATTGTTTATAAGGGTGTTTATTTTGTTTTACATATCAATGCAATTGCAACATTGCTGGCAATCATTGTCGCAGTGGTTGTTTATGCAGTGGCATTGCTGAAGTTCCATGGTCTGACGGAGGAAGAATTATATTCTTTCCCGAAGGGAACAACACTGAGTGTGTATTTAAAACGTTTTCATTTGATATAAGGAGCCTTGTATGATTTACGATGTATGTATCATCGGAGGAGGCGCTTCCGGACTGGCTGCAGCGATTGCAGCCGGGAGGGAAGGAGCCTCAGTTTTAGTTATTGAAAGAATGGATAAAACCGGCAAGAAGATTCTGGCAACGGGCAATGGCAAGTGTAATCTGACCAATCAGGCCATTCGAAGGGGCTGTATTTCCTCCGGTGTTTACAGATCCGGGCAGGAGGTGTTTCCGCTTCATGTACTGGAGAATTTTGATGCCGGTGATACACTGGCTTTTTTTGAATCCATGGGGCTTTATACAAAAGCGCGAGATGGTTATGTATACCCGATGTCTGAACAGGCCGCATCGGTCCGGGATATATTGTGCTGGGAACTGGCAGAGCAGAAAGCCGATGTGGTAACCGGACAGGAAGTAAAGAAGATCAGAGTTGGCGGTAAAGGTTTGTCGAAGGGCGGTTTTACCGTTTATTCGGTAGACAATGTTTATCAATGCAGAAAACTGATCATGGCCTGTGGCGGCGCATCTGCATCCAAACTTGGCAGCAACGGTTCCGGATACAGACTGGCAGAGTGTCTTGGACATCATGTGTCTGCACCGGTGCCTGCATTATGTGCGCTTCATTGTAAGGAGAAATATTTTAAAGAACTGGCGGGAATTCGTCTTCAGGGCAGGGTAAGACTACTTACAGGCGGCAAAATGGCTGCGGAGGACAGCGGTGAAATCCAATTGACTGCGTATGGTATTTCAGGAATTCCGGTATTTCAGGTGAGCCGTTACGCCGCGAAAGCTTTGCAAATGAAAAAAACAGTGACAGCGGTACTTGATTTGATGCCAGCTGTCAGCGACAAAGGACTTCGTGCCAGACTGATGTGGCAGATGCATGCCAGTCCGAAGTGGACAATGCGGATGGTGCTTTCGGGAATGATGAATAGTAAGCTGGCAGCCTGTCTGTTAAAATGCGCTGACATAGACGGCGGACAGCCATGCTGCAAAGTAGATGATCGTGCACTGGAGCGTTTGATTGCACTGGTGAAACATCACGAAGTGCATATTAACGCGACAAACGATTTTGAACAGTCCCAGGCAACAGCCGGAGGGGTTGATACAAGAGAAATAGATGAGAAGAATATGGCATCAAAAATTGTCAGAGGACTTTATTTTACCGGAGAATTATTGGATGTTGATGGCATCTGCGGAGGATACAATCTGCAGTGGGCCTGGGCAACCGGTATTCTTGCAGGTTCAGATGCCGGAAGGAGCTGCCGTGTTAAAGGTTAATCAGATTAAACTGCCTCTGAACCATTCAAAAAAACAATTAAAAGAGGCGATTGTGCATAAATTGCGTATCAGACCGGAGGAGATGATAGATTACCGGATTCTCAAACAATCAATCGATGCGAGAAAATCCGGAAAAGGCGGGCATGCCGGGGAAGTTCTTTATCAGTATTCTGTGGCAGTGACATTAGCAAATGAAAAGCAGTATCTGAAAAAGCATCATGCCAATAAAGATATACTGCCTTATACACCGGTCATCTATCAGATGCCGGAAAAGGCAGCGGACAAACCAGCAAAGCCTCCGGTAATCATCGGCAGCGGACCGGCCGGCCTGTTCTGCGGGCTCATGCTGGCCAGACAGGGATATGATCCGATTATTCTGGAGCGGGGAAGTGAAGTGCACACCCGTATGGAGAAGGTGAATGCCTTCTGGTCAGGCGGTAAGCTTGATAAGGAGTGCAATGTACAGTTTGGTGAGGGCGGTGCCGGTACTTTTTCAGATGGCAAGCTCAATACGCTTGTCAAGGATCCTTTTGGACGACAGAGAAAGGTTATGGAGACTTTTGTAGAGGCGGGAGCACCGGAAGATATCTTATATGTGCAGAAGCCGCATGTGGGGACAGATCTGCTTGTAGGGATTGTTGAAAGACTTCGCAATGAGATACTTTCTCTGGGCGGTCAGGTGCACTTTGATTCAAAAGTGACAGATTTTGTGATAGATGCTCAGAATCATATTAGAGGGGTTATTGTCAATGGCCGTGAGAAAATTGAAGCTGACCAGGTTGTTCTGGCAGTGGGACATAGTGCCAGGGATACCTTTGAGAAACTTTTGGAGAGAAAGATTACCATGGAGCCAAAGCCGTTTGCTGTCGGTGTGCGCGTGGAGCATCCGCAGTCAATGATTAATGCATCCCAGTATGGCAGCGTAGCAGACCAGCTTCCAGCAGCCAGTTACAAATTAACTTACCGGACGGGTAAGGGGCGTCAGGTGTATACATTCTGTATGTGTCCCGGCGGCTATGTGGTGAATGCTTCTTCAGAAGAAGGCATGTGTGCGGTGAATGGTATGAGCAACCGTGGACGTGACGGTGCCAATGCCAACAGTGCGGTGATCGTGGGCGTTTCACCAGAGGATTTCGGCAGTTCGGATATTCTTGCCGGGATGGCTTTTCAGCGAAAATGGGAGAAACTGGCTTATGAAGAAGGTCAGGGACTTGTGCCAGTGCAGCTTTTCGATGATTTCAAAGAAAAAAAAGTCTCAGAACGTTTTGGAGCGGTGAAGCCCGAACATAAAGGCGGTTATCATTTCGGCAATTTATGGCATTGCCTGCCGACGTTTGTCTGTGAAAGTCTGGTAGAAGGCATTGATGCTTTCGGCAGAAAGATCAAAGGTTATGACAGACCCGATGCTATTCTTTCAGGTGTTGAAACGCGAACATCTTCACCGGTGCGAATACCGAGAGATGAACATTTTGAAAGCAATGTGGGGGGTCTTTACCCATGCGGTGAGGGAGCCGGTTATGCAGGCGGCATTACAAGTGCTGCTATGGATGGCCTACGTGTAGCGGAAGCTGTAGCAGCGGCTTATGCCGCTGTTGAACAGGCAAAGTAGAAGTGTTTGTTAGAAACAGAGAAATAATTGTCTGGGGACAATGACAGAGAGAGAATGGAGGCAGACATGCTGATTACGAATAAACATTACAGACAGAATCTGAAAAACAAAAAGAGAATTGTCATTAAAGTGGGATCGTCCTCGCTTGTGCACCCGGAAACCGGAGAGACAGATCTGCTGAAACTGGAGCAGTTGGTGCGAGTCCTGTGTGATCTGCGCAATCAGGGCAAGGATGTGGTACTTGTTTCATCCGGTGCCATTGGTGTAGGGAGAAAAGCTCTTGGTTTAAACGAGCGTCCGAAGGAACTGGCTCAGAAACAGGCCTGTGCTTCAGTGGGACAGGGAATGCTGATGATGATTTATCAGAAGCTTTTTAATGAATACAGCCATGTGGCTTCCCAGATTCTTATGACAAAACATACTATTGTCAGAGAAAAGAGCCTGCACAATGCCAGAAATACATTTAATGAATTGCTGAGAATGGGAGTTATTCCGATTGTCAACGAGAACGATACCGTTTCAACAGATGAGATTGAGATTGGTGACAATGATACCCTGTCTGCGGTAGTGGCAGCCATTACCGGTGCAGATTTGCTGATTTTGTTGTCGGATATTGATGGCTTGTATACAGATGATCCGTCTCAGAATAAGGATGCGCTTTTTATTGAATGTGTGACGGATATTGATGATTCTCTTTACGAGATTGCCAAAGGAGCCGGCAGCGATTACGGTACCGGCGGCATGAAAACAAAAATTGACGCGGCACGTATTGCCAATGATGCAGGATGTGATATGATTATAGCAAACGGCAAAGATTTTCATGTCATTGACGACATTATGAAAGGACAGGAGAAGGGTACTTTATTCCTGGCTCATAAGAGTGAGAAGTTTAACATTCTGGATTATATAGAACCTGAAAAAATCATCAACGGAGGAGAAGAAGAAATTCATGATTACAGATGCTGATATTAAAAGAATTAATGAATTATACCATAAAAGTAAAAGTGAAGGGCTGACACCGGATGAAAAGCAGGAACAGGTGAAATTAAGAGAGGCTTATATCGAATCTGTCCGTGCCAATATGAGAAGACAGCTGAACAATATTGATGTAAAAAGACCGGATGGAAGTATTGTATCCTTGAAGGAGCAGGCAGCACAGAATCTGGCTAAGAAGAAAAAACATGCCAACTGATATCTGTGAAGCAAAGAGAATGCTGCGAAAGGAAATTCTTTCAAAGAGACGGCATCTTGGCGAAGAAATATGCCAGACATTCGGCAGACAGTTCGCAGAGCGAATCGTCGGTCTGGATGAATATAAAGCGGCAGATACGATTTTATGCTATGCTTCCTGCAAAGGGGAGGCGGACACCTGGAAGCTGATAGAAAAAGCTTTGGAGGACGGTAAAAGAGTAGCATTGCCTAGAGTCACAGGTCCAGCAGAAATGCATTTTTATAAAATTACATCTATGAAGGATGTGGCACCGGGATATTATGATATTCCTGAACCGCTGGAAAACTGTCAGGAGGAAGTATTTGAAGGGTTTCTGGTTGTTCCCGGGACAGCTTTTGACAGACAGATGCACCGGATGGGCTATGGCGGCGGTTTTTATGATGTGTGGCTGAAACGTCATGGCAGTCAGGTGACAGCCTGTGGGCTGGCCTATGATTTTCAGTTAAGGAATGAAATACCTTTTGAAAGGCATGACAGAATGATGAATATAGTGATAACACCGGATGAGGTGATACGGAAAGGAGATGCGGCAGATGACAACGATTGAGGAACTTGGCAGAAGGGCCAAACAGGCATCAAGACATATGAACAGAATGGGGACAACACAGAAGAATCAGATTCTGGCCTTGGCAGCACAGGCGCTGGTGGATGAGCAGGAAGAGATTTTGAAGGCCAATGCCATGGATATAGAGGCGGCAAGAAAGAAAAATATGCCGGAGCCGATGGTGGATCGCCTGGTTTTATCAGAAAGCCGCATTGCCGGTATGGCAGAGGGACTTACACAGCTGATTGCCCTGGAAGATCCGATTGGTGAAATCATCAGTTCTACCGTTCGTCCAAATGGTCTTGAAATCTGCAAAAAGAGAGTGCCTATCGGCGTCATAGGAATTATTTATGAGTCCAGACCAAATGTGACAGCGGATGCCTTTGGCTTATGTTTTAAGACCAATAATACCGTGATTTTAAAGGGTGGCAGTGATGCCATTCATTCTAATATGGCCATTACAAAAGTATTGAGAAAAGCTATTGCCGCAGGGGGCGGCTGTGAAGATGCCCTTCTGTTGGTGGAAGACACAAGCCGTGAAACAGCAAAAGCCATGATGCGCCTGAACCAGTATATTGATGTACTGATTCCAAGGGGCGGTGCAGGATTGATTCGTACCGTTGTGGAGAACAGTACAGTGCCGGTGATTGAAACCGGAACAGGCAATTGTCATGTTTATGTGGATGCTTCTGCGGATATTGACATGGCGGTAAAGATTATTCTGAATGCAAAGACCCAGAGAACAGGTGTCTGCAATGCCTGTGAATCACTGGTGATTCATAAAGACATTATCGGAGAGGCGCTTCCGGCTATTGCAAAGGCTCTGAGAGAGAAGCACTGCGAGCTTCGCGGTGATGAGGCAGCCCTTGAAGTGGTGCCGGATATGAAGAAAGCAACAGAGGAAGACTGGGGAACTGAATACCTGGATCTGATTGCTTCTGTGCGTACCGTTGCTTCTGTGGATGAAGCCATTGAGCATATCAACCGCTACAATACCGGCCATTCTGAGGCCATTGTGACAAAAGATTACGCCAATGCGAGAAAATTCCTGGATGAGGTGGATGCTGCAGCGGTTTACGTCAATGCATCAACCCGTTTTACAGATGGATTTGAATTTGGTTTTGGTGCCGAAATCGGCATCAGCACACAAAAACTTCATGCCAGAGGGCCGATGGGGTTAAAAGAACTGACCACTACCAAGTATGTGATTTATGGGGATGGCCAGATTCGGGAATAAATATCTCAATCTTTGATTGGGATAAACTGGAGGATATGAATGAGCATTAATGATTATACAAAAGCAGAGGGTGTGTCACAGCTGCCCTCTGATGAAACTGAGAAACAGCTGTTTATCATCGAGCAGTTACATGAACAGATGCAGGCGGATTATGCCAGAACAGGGAAGAAAAAGACCTATCATGTGGTGACTTTCGGCTGTCAGATGAATGCCAGGGACTCAGAGAAACTGGCGGGTATTCTGGAACGCATCGGTTATGTAGAAACAGATACGGAGGATGCGGATTTTGTCATTTACAATACCTGTACGGTGCGTGAAAATGCCAATCTTCGTGTTTACGGCCGCTTGGGACAGATGAAGCGTACTAAGCAGCGCCATCCGGATATGCTGATCGCATTGTGCGGCTGCATGATGCAGGAGCCCCTTGTTGTTGACAAGATTCGTAAATCTTACCGTCATGTGGATATTATTTTCGGTACACACAATATCTTTAAATTGGCAGAGCTGATTCAGACACGTTTGAATACCGGCAAAATGGTGGTAGATATCTGGAAAGATACCAATCAGATTGTGGAGGATCTGCCGAATGAACGCAAGTACTCTTTCAAAACAGGTGTCAATATCATGTTTGGCTGCAACAATTTCTGCAGTTATTGTATTGTCCCTTATGTGCGTGGTCGTGAGAGAAGCCGTGAACCGAAGGATATTATCCGTGAGATTGAGCGTGACGTGGCAGATGGCGTGAAGGAAGTCATGCTCCTTGGACAGAATGTCAATTCCTACGGTAAGAATCTGGAAAACCCAATCAGCTTTGCCAAGTTGCTTCAGGAAATCGAGAAGATTGAAGGACTGGAACGTATTCGTTTTATGACTTCTCATCCGAAGGATTTGTCTGATGAACTGATTGCTGTTATGGGGCAGTCAAAGAAAATCTGCCGTCATCTTCATCTGCCGCTGCAGTCAGGCAGCAGTCGTATTCTGAAGTTGATGAACCGTAAATATACCAAAGAATCATATCTTGACCTGGTGGACCGCATCCGTAAAGGCTGCCCGGATATTTCTTTGACAACAGATATTATTGTGGGCTTTCCGGGAGAAACAGAAGAGGATTTCTTAGAGACCATGGATGTGGTGGAGAAAGTTGGATTTGACAGTGCCTTTACTTTCATTTATTCTAAAAGAACAGGCACCCCGGCGGCTTCTATGGAGAATCAGGTGCCGGAAGATGTTGTCAAGGATCGTTTTGATCGTCTGTTAAAGCTCGTACAGCAGAAGGGCTCTGAAGCTTCTGCACGTTTTACTGGCTCCGTACAGAAAGTGCTTGTGGAAGATGTGAATGAGCATGACGAAACCATGGTAACAGGCCGTATGAGCAATAATCTGCTGGTACATTTCAAAGGAACACCGGATTTGATCGGTCAGATAGTGGATGTTCATCTGGAAGAGTGCAAAGGTTTTTATTATATCGGTAATTTGTCAGAATAATAAACAAAATCGTGAAAAAAGAAAAATAATTGGTGAATTTTTACAAAAGAAAAAATAATCATAAAAAATAGTTGTATTTTCCAGATTTTGTGATATGATGAATGAGAAGTTAAGTTTGAAGAGCAAAGGCGTTCTCATTTATTTGAGGACGCCTTTTTACTTTACCGGGGTTCAGGTGCTATTTTTAGCACAGCGGTTAGTCAGAAGTGAGAGATGACGAATACCGTATAGCTCCGGGACAAGCAAATAATATTGAAATGAGGTAGGAACTATGTCAGTAAAAATCAATGTATCAGAGATTTTTGCATCTAACGTATTTGATGATGCGACAATGAAACAGCGTTTACCAAAGAAGATTTATGCTGAATTCAAGAATACACTTCTTGAAGGCAAGGACCTTGAACCACATGTGGCTGAGATTATCGCCCATGAGATGAAAGAGTGGGCCATTGAAAAAGGTGCCACACATTATACACACTGGTTCCAGCCTTTGACCAATATTACGGCTGAGAAGCATGATGCGTTCATTAATCCGCAGAAAGACGGCTCTATTCTTCTTTCTTTCTCAGGAAAAGAGTTGATCAAGGGTGAACCGGATGGTTCTTCATTCCCTTCAGGTGGTATCCGTGCAACATGTGAAGCAAGAGGTTATACAGCATGGGATTGTACATCACCGGCTTTCATTCATGAAGCTCCGGACAGCACACCGGTTCTTTATATTCCGACTATTTTCTGTTCTTACACAGGTGAAGCACTGGATAAGAAGACACCGCTTCTTCGTTCCATGGAAGCACTGAGCACACAGGCTATGCGTATTATCAAACTCTTTGGTGATACAACAGCAACAAAGGTTGTAACAAGTGTCGGACCTGAACAGGAATACTTCCTTGTAGACAAGGATACATATGACAAACGTAAAGACTTGATCTTCACAGGCCGTACATTATTCGGTGCACCTGCTCCTAAGGGTCAGGAACTGGATGATCATTACTTTGGTACAATCAAAGAGAGAGTCCTTGCTTATATGACAGAGTTAAATGAAGAACTCTGGAAATTGGGTATTACAGCAAAGACACAGCATAATGAAGTTGCACCTGCTCAGCATGAACTGGCACCGATTTATGATACGACCAATATTGCCACAGACCACAATCAGCTGATTATGGAAATTATGAAGAAAGTTGCACTTCGCCATAATCTTGTATGCCTGTTACATGAGAAACCATTTGCAGGTATCAATGGTTCCGGTAAACACAACAACTGGTCTATGAGCACAGATACAGGCAAGAATCTGCTGGAGCCTGGTGATACACCACATTCCAACAAGCAGTTCCTTCTTGTATTGGCATCTATCCTGAAAGCTGTTGATGATTATGCACCATTGCTTCGTATGTCCGCAGCAATTCCTGGCAATGACCACAGACTTGGTGCTAATGAAGCACCTCCAGCAATCATCTCCGTATTCCTTGGCGATCAGCTGGAAGATGTATTAAGCCAGTTATGTGAAAAAGGCGAAGCTACAAGAAGTCTGGAAGGCAGCCAGCTTGAAACAGGTGTATCCACTGTACCAAGATTCAGCAAAGATGCTACAGACCGTAACAGAACATCACCATTTGCATTTACAGGCAATAAATTCGAATTCCGTATGGTAGGTTCTTCTGCGTCCATCGCAGACCCTAACATTGTATTAAATACAATTGTTGCAGAGACATTATGTCAGGCAGCAGATATTCTTGAAAAGGCCGATGATTTTGAACTGGCTCTCCATGATCTGATCAAGGACTGGGTAACTGACCATATCCGTATCATCTTTAATGGTGATGGTTATTCAGATGCATGGGTAGAGGAAGCTGCCCGCCGTGGCCTTCCAAACATCAAGAATACAGTAGATGCTACATCTGTACTGGCAGATCCAGAAGTCATCAAACTTTTCGAGAAACATGGCGTATTCTCAGCAGTAGAGCTTGCAGCCCGTGAAGAAGTTGGTTACGAGAACTATTCTAAGGCTATCAATATCGAAGCAAGAACCATGATCGATATGGTTAAGAAAGAAATCATTCCTGCTGTTATGGAATATACAACAACTGTTGCAAAATCTGTTGCAGCTGTTAAGGCTGTTGGCGCAGATGCTTCTGTACAGGAAAAGGTTCTGAAAGAAATTACAACAGAGCTGTCCAAACTGGATGCATCTGTTGTTAAACTGGAAGCAGCAACAGATGCTTCTGTTAAGATTGAAGATCCTAAGGCTCAGGCTATTGCATACAGAGACGATGTATTCGCTCAGTTTGCAGAAGTACGTGAACCGGCTGATAAACTGGAAACACTGGTTGATGAGAAAGCTTGGCCATTCCCAACATATGCAGAACTGCTGTTCAACGTCTAAAAAAGAGACGGAGCATTCGCGCTAAGTAGTTAGTAAAGTGCGGTTTTAGATTATCGATAAAAGGATTCCCTATGATCTGTTCAGCACAGGTGCATAGGGAATCCTTTTTTGAAGTTTATAGACCGCACTTTGAAAAATATATGAGCGCGAACGCTTCTGATAGAGATAAGATTTCTTAAGGCTTTTTGGGAGGGGAGTCATTTGGACTACAATAAATGATAGTATGGGCAGATGCAATGAAATATGCTCTTATAAATTTACAAGCCAAACCTGGCTATTAC
>ERZ1673737.1206-NODE-1206-length-26633-cov-6.045677_pt1 | contig 26633 bp, 42 predicted proteins | sample MGYA00580211_ERZ1673737 | MGnify/ENA primary metagenome ERZ1673737 (study PRJEB41218, sample SAMN15661789) | gut metagenome | host: Homo sapiens | place: Canada: London | collected 2015-08-20/2019-03-30 | study: EMG produced TPA metagenomics assembly of... | reverse complement strand
TGAAGTCTTGGACACACTCCAAGTAAATTTTTTAGGTTTTCATTTAAAGCAACTCCTTTCTTTTATAGTAATATACAATAAAGCATTTATTTGTTATACCCATGGCATTTTAAAATAAAAAAAGAGCCAAAATGGCTCATATTCTATTTGTTTATATGTCAAGAAATACTTATTATTTTAAACTGATATAATATAATATCAAACTAGAAAGCTAGAATTGATGTACTTGGTGCATTTATCTAAATATTCATTTAATAAGGTATAGAATTTTTAAGATAAAGATCCATTTGAACTACAAGTTAACGTAACCGAACAATTTCGTGTTTCTACTACTGTACCATCTACATATCTTTTTGCTGTTGCTTTGGCAGTAGCTTTGTTTCCTGATTTGGAAGCACTTTTTGAAGAAATTTTCCAGTTTGCATTTTTAGATGATGCCTCAACAACTGATTTTGTACATGTTGATGAAGAACCATTATAAGTAAATGTACCTGTAACAGTGACAGTAAATACTACTGTACCTTGGGAATTTTTGTAATTTGCTGTTTTTCTTCCAGTTTTTTGATTAGATGCTCTTGTTGTAGGGATTTCTTCAATAATTGTTTCCAAATAGTAACCGTTATCTAGCTGAATTATTTCTCTTTTTTGTTCTAGTGCAGACACAGGTAATGATAAAAATAAAATACTACTTATTATTGTAAATAATGTGACAATTTTTTTCATAATTAATTCTCCTCTTCAATTGTATATTCTATATATTTGATTTTTGAATTTTCTGAATCACGATAGCTTTTATAAATAAGTATTCCACGCCATAAACAGCATACTAGGATTGCTACAGTACATATAATAATTGCTTTTTTTAATATATTTCTTATTCGAGATTGTTTGATTAAATAATTAGCATCCTGATCTTCAAAATAGGAAATAATAATATCAGAAGGGTAACCAAATTCATTACATAAATCATCATAAGTTATGTTATCTGAATCAATATTTTCAATGATATTCATTTTTAATCTTTTTAAAAATTTCTTTTCATTTTTTGATAAAAACGGAAAAAAATGCTTACAATCCTTGATATATTTATTAACATTTCTATTTATTTTCATATTCATTCTCCATAATTCTTTCAATACTACTAATCATTGTTAAATATTCTTCATATAGTTTCTGCATATGTACAATACCTTTATCTTCGATATGATAATAAATTCTTGTCTGTCTTTTTCCAACAAGTCTTTTTTCATCACTTATTAGACCTTCATCTAATAATCTATATAAAATAGGGTACATAGTGCCTTCAGCTATATGTATTGTGCCATTTGAAATCTTATCAAGAGTTTGGACTATTTGATAACCATAACAGTCACCTTCACTGATTATTTTTAATAACAACATTTCCATTTTAAAAAAGCCTTTTGTATTTTTTGCCATGTCATATCACCTAATCAAATTATAAACATATAGCATATTTAATTCAATACCTATATAAGATAAGTATTTGTTGACATATGAAGTATTTATGTTACACTGTAATTAAGGAAAGCGCTTACCTTAGAATATGAGGTGAATAATATGACTTATTTAAGAAAAAATTTAATTGTTTTATCTGTACTGTTCATGATGCTTTTAACTATTTTTGGAGGAAGTTCAAATGTAAATGCTTTAGAAAATAATAGTGTTACTCCAAGAGCAATTGAGTCATATACAAAAAAATATGTGGTTGGTTGCGGAGAAATTGGATATTCAAGAGTTAAGTTAACAATTAAACATAATATGACTACAGGGAAAAGTTGGATTGTTAGTGTAAAACATACTGATACAGTTTATCCGCAATATGTTACAGGTAAAATTAATTCGGTATCTACCGATCCTGCAATAGGAAAATATTTTTCAGGAGTTATTAGTCTAAAAATAGATGTTCATTATCAAAATGCTGGTGAAAAGTTAACTGCTACACAATATTTTAGATTGTAGAGGTAGAGGTGAAAGAATATGAAAAACGTATACAAAAAAATATTATCAATAACAATTGCTTTGTTACTAGTTGTTCAAGTTTTTGGTTCATTAAATGTATTTGCATTTGATAATAATCAATCTAGAGCAATAGAAAAATATACAAGAACTGTAGATGTTCCATGTGATAAATTTGGATATGTTACGGTAAAAGTAGTTATTTCTCATAATATGACTACAGGTAAGAAAATGGTTTATAGTAAAGATTATGACACGCACTTTGATAAGCAATGGTTTAATGTACAAGTTAGTAAAGTTAAAACAACTCCAGCAGTAGGATCTGTTATTAAAGGGAATACAATCAAGGTAGAAGTTACAGCCTATCAATTTGGACTACAAAGCGTAACAGGTAACGGAACGATTTATCTATAGCTGCTTACTCGAAAAGGTGGTGAGAATATGAAAAGAAAAATAGATGTATATTTACTATACTTTAGTTATGTTATAGAATTGATTTATCTTTTTTCAGCAAGAATATTTAATAATTATGAAAGTACCCATACAATAAGTGTTTCAAAAACAGGTAAACCAATCTTTGGTAATATGAAAATTTATTTGGATATTTCGATGTTTTCTTATTATTTATTTTTTGCAATTATGATTTTATATATTTTATTTGTTTTATTAAAGTTAAAAAATAAAGAACCGATAAATCTTTTGAAAAATACTAAACTTTCTTTAATCATCCTTATCATTGAATTAATTAATACAGGTTTTATATTTCATTTTACTAATTTATTAGCATCAAGTTCCTTATTATTTGTTTGTGTTGTTCTAATTACAAACTTTATTTTATATCTAAAGTATAAGAATATTATACAAAATGGAATACTTATAAAAAGCTAAATAAAAAAGAGCCAACTTGGCTCTTTTTGTTTATATGATTATATTGTAATTATTAAAGATAATGTATTTAATAACATATGGATTGCTATAGGTTTCATTATATTATAATTACTTTTTATATATATTGTATTTGTGATTACATAAAATATAAAGTAGTTGATCAATGAAAATATAACTTTGTAATTTAGTGCTGTAATTTCAGTAATACAATGGAAACTGGCAAATAATAAGGCAACTATGATTGTTTTAATAACTTTATGTTTTTTAAGAAATTTGGTATTTTTAAAAATTTGTGATTTAAACAGTAATTCTTCAACAAATGGCAATAATAATATTGTGATTAAGCCCATGATATAAGGGTGTTGAGTAAATAAAATACTAATAATGTTATTATTTACAGTTGTTTGATTAAAAATAACTACTGATAGGAATGTTAAAGCAATATTGATCACAAAAATAATAAATGTTGTCACTGCTGTTATTAATGCTCCTGTACCCAATACTTCGTTGATTTGTTCAATTATATTATCAAATTCTTTTCTTGAAATACTGATCATAAAAAAGAATAGAAACAGAGATATGATTAATCGTGTGTAAATTTGGTATTTTGAAGGAGTGAAAGATATAATTAAACTTCCTACAAATAAATATCCTACAAAATATAATAATATTGAACTTAATACTGTATGTTCTTCTATAAAATGATTAATTTTATTCATTTGATGGCACACCTCCATTTAAAATTTTTTTAATTCGATTATCGGCAAACGTTGCTATAAGAATAGGTGGGATTATTAATCCAACATACAATATACCTTCTAGATCAAAAGGAACAAGTGCGTAACCATTAAATATTATTCTTAAAGAATTGTGAGGAATTTCATCAGGATTAAAATAATTGACTATTAAATAAATATAAGTCATGGTAAATAAGCATGTTCCCAGTAGACAACCAAATATTTGTAGAGATTTAATTGCAGTCAATTTTAAAGAATTTGTTTTATTTAATTTATATATAGAATAAGCAGTACGTATGACTACATATAAAATTGCTCCAGCAATGATTATACATGTAAGGTAACTTGTAACTTTTTTTAAAGATAAATATGTTGGAGTAAATACGTCTTCATTAGTTAAGATAGTCATTTTTATTATCCTTCTTTCTTTATTTTTAAGTTAAATTTTTATATATGTCAATGAAGTAAATAGAGTGTCAAAAAGAATGCAATATTACAAAATAATAATGTTAAGATTCTTTTTATTAGAAAATTAGTCCATAATGGTTTTCTCTTGATCGTAACTATAGATACTAATGCAAAGATAAAATCAATAATTAGTAATAGTGTTATTTGTTGATTTTGATTCATTTTCATTATTTCTCTTCCTTCCATAAAAGTTTTTGTCCGCAATTTGAACAGTAATTCATTCCTAATTGCACATCTTTCTTACATTTAGGACAAGTTCCTGTAATCCATTCTCCAAATAAGGGATTCCCACCGTAATGAGTATCATTTTCATCTTTAATTTCAAGTGGTATACATGATTGTTTATTGACTTTGTAATCACATAATTCGGCAAATTCATGTTCACTAAGATCTAGTGCCTTTGCTATTTTTATTAACGTATCAATTCTTGGATTTGTTGTTTTACCATTAATAATACGATTAAGCATTCCATCATCAAGATCAGCTAATTTACTTAATTTGTAAATACTTATATTTCTAGTTTTTAATTTTATTTTCAAATAACTTATATTCATATAATCTCCTTTTTATTGAATAACTGCCAATTAACAGTTATAATAGTTTCATATTTTTATGAAAGGTGGTTGTTGTTTAAATGGGTGAAATGATATTATCAGCCTTAATTTCATTTATTGTTGATACTTTTGGAAATTTTTTATTTAATAAAAAATTAGAAAAGAATGTAGGTGAAAAGGCTGCACTAAATTCAAAAATATCATATATACAAAGCATTGAAAACAAACAAAATCATAACCAGATTAATCAAAATATCATAAATAGCAATGTAATTGGTAATAACAATAAAACTGTAAATTATAATCAAAATATTCAAGTTAAAAATGAAACAAATATACATTATTCTTGGGGACAATCTACTGAAAATGGTGATACCATTATAATAATGCTTTTTCTTATAGGTATTACTATTGCAATATCAGCTTTATTCTTTTGGTTGAAAAATAATATTCCTTATTATTTGATGTTATGCTTTTTAATATTCATAATTGGATTGATTATCAATAAAATTTATTCATATTATCTAGTAAAAAAATATAACTACTTATTTTTAGAAATAGATAAATATATACTATTTTCCGTTGTACTATTACTTGTTATGATTTTGATTTTTTCTAATATTTTTGAACCTCAGAACTTTTTACAAGTAGAAGAACAGTTTAAAGAAATAAAAAGTTTTAAAGCATTATTAGATGTACTTCCATCTTCAGCTAATTTTAATTTCATAGCATATTATTCTATAAAGAACATAATGCAAGTATTAATTGTTGTAGTACCTTTGATGGATGTTATATTAGCACTATTTAAAAAGAGAGAGACTATTCTTCTTAAAATAAGTACTTCAAATTTTATTTTATTTATTTCGATCTATCTCATTGCATTCTATCTATCAAAAGCAATTTTTTATTTTAACTAACCATTATTATTAAGAATTAATGGTTTTTTATTTATTAAAAACCACATAATGATGTTTGTATAGCCAATAGTCTTTAATGGTATTAAAGATCATTAATATAAACTGTTCAATGGATTCCAATAACATATTGTACATTGGTATATCAAATGCAACATCAATATTAAATGTAGGGGATTTTATAAACAAACAACACACTAAATATAAAATTGATAAATGTAATAATTGTGCTAGATACTTGGTCATTACCTTTTCTTCTAAAACAAACTGTTGAAATGAACCGACAGTCATAGTAAATAAAGTCCATATAAAAATCAAACTTCTAAAATATGGTTCAATGAACGATCCAGTAAGATATACTTGATAAGTACCTGTTATCATAATATTTATTCCATAGATAGCCATTAACGACATTAACAGCATTAAAGAGTTTAATGGTATTTTCAGTAATTTTTTTGTAAATAGTATTAAGTTATTGATAAATAAGATCAAGCTACTTACTTGCCGAGTATGTAATGTTAATGAAATTTTAGGAGAACAGTTATCTCCGAAGCCTATATCATATTTATTGCCATTTGTATCAATGTAACTACATTGATTTATTTTCTCCATTTTTAAATGCATTGCTAATCTCCTTTAAAAAAATCTTATTACTAAATAGAAAATACCTATTGAAGTTAGAAACATAAAAATAAGAGGTAAATATTTCTTTAATGGTTCTTTTATCAATGGTTCTAAAATCATACATAATAAATAACCAATGAATAATATTGGAACAGGGCTCATATAGCGTGATAAAGTATGTATTAATAAATAATTAACAGAATCACTGTTATAATTCATTACGTATATATTAAATACATTAAAAATAATTGATAAAATTAATAAAATTAATAATTTAAGTGTTTTTTTGTTTTTCATAACGTTTCTCCTTTATTTGATATTGTTTGATTTTTCGAAGTTACTTACTTCATTTTCAATTTTCTTTAGAAGATTCTTTGCTCTTTCTAAATCTTTTTCATTAGCATAGGATTTTTTTATATAAACATAAGGTCTTACTATATAAAATAGAATTGCAAGTTTTACAATCTTTATCTTGCTATTGCAACTTGACATATTATTCAATTCCTTTCTTATTCATAAAGTTATATTTACTACCCATTGCGATACCTAATTCATAGCCCTCATTACTATTTCTTTTAAAATGTGATGTTTTACTGATAAGAGCATTTTCTACATATGCTTTGACAGTAGGGTGTAGATCAATAATTGAAACTTCAAATTTCTCTTCTTCTTTTAATTCTATGAACCCTTTATCTAATTGGGTTTTAATTCCTGAAGCAAAACCTTCACACCAATTTCTTTTAAATATTCTAAAATCTATATTTCCTATATAGCACTCTTTTAAATCTAGTAAAGCTTCTTCCATATAATCTAGAATTGGCAAAGCGATTTCTTTACATAGAGTAATATCATCCGTAAATCCTATAATTCCAAGATATACTTTTGAATTCATTTTTCCATCTTTAAACGCTTTTGTTTGACAATATTTTGCTACGTGATTCAATGTCCATAATAAGTAGGCTGTATATTTTTTATCAAAATAATATTCTTCGACATTTTTAGAAGAATTTTCTTTTTCAATAATATCTTTTCTATCAAGCTTATATTTAAACATTAGCTTTTCAGCACGATACGCTGCTAACTGAATTTCTTGATCAGAAGCAGATGGATCTTCAGCAATAGCTAACAATTTTTTTATTTTTCTAACAACGTCATTCAATTCCATAGTATCACCTCAATTTTTTAATTACTGTGTCCCTGATCATTGTTATGTTCCTCAATTAGTTTTCTTTCTTTTAATTTTTTAGCAATTTTTAAATATTTATTTAGTTGTATTATAGAGTAGATAAGTATTACTAATTCAATAAGATAAACAATAATAGTACTTACTAAACCATAAATCGAAGCTATTGAACTTTTACAAATACTTGATGCCACATTTGATAAAAGGACTAAAACAATAGGGTATGAGGAATCAATCATAATTTGTTTAGTATTTTTAGCAATAATTATTAATATACAAAGCAAAATAATCGTATTCGATATTCCTAAACAGGCTAGAAAAGTATCTGATATTTCTTTCATGATATTACTCCATATTTTCTTCATTAATTCTTGTCATAAGATATTTATAGATTGATTCATGATGATGTTGATCATAATAATCGCTAATATAACTGTCTATGATTTTTCTTGCTTCTAATTTTTTTAATTCTTTATGTTTGTTTTCATATATTTGATAGAAAAGACTTGTTTCTAAAGCGGTTCTTTGTTGATCAAGAAGCATATCATATACAAGAAGAATCTCTTCATCATTCATATTGTTTAAATTTCTTGCAATATTAACACATTTATCTATTGAATTTTTTTCCATAATTTTATTTTCCTCTTTTCCTGTATGTTTATCTTCTTTTTCAAAAGAACTTGTTTTTGCTATTGCTAATTCATCACATAGTTCTTTTGAATGTTGTAATTGTAATTTAACAATTTCTTTAATTTTTTTATTTGATAAGCTCCTATATTCATAAGGTAATATTATTTTTTGTACAATAACCATATGTGCCTTGTTTCCATTTGCACTGTTTACTATGGTGATGTTATAAATATATCCACCATTAATACGAACATCTATTTTTTTTGTATATTCAATTAGTAGATCTAAAACACCATATTTCGCACAGGAAAATTGTGTAAAAATGAATTCGTCCATTTAGTTCACTTCCTTTTCAAAAGAGCCAACTTGGCTCAATTCTTTTGAATAAAATCTTCCATCTTCAAATGGAACTCTATCTACATAAGTTGCCCCATTATCGCTTCTAAAAATATAGGCATAGAATTCGCCATTAAGTTTATTAATAGGTAAGATCCAGCAATTCTGTAAAACATCATAAATAGGGGTATATTCCACTATTTCATTTTCATCTAGCGAAACAAATTGTTTAACATAATTCGTTGCTGAATTGATTACATTTTCAAGTGCATCAATTTTTTTATCTTTTGAATCATCTTCATTGATAAAATTAAAGATGACATCAAAATCTTTTGTAAAATCCTTCACTGCTTCAATAGAAGCAACAAGCTCAATTATTTCTTTTTCACTCATATATTTACTCCTTCTTTAAATTAAACTTTGTATAATAGAATTACTCATAAATAGTGCTCATTTTCTAATAGATACTAAAGTCACGAGCATTAGAAATTTCTTGATAAAGATTTAGAACTTTAGGACTAGTTTCTTTTTTGGCATCTTCTAGTAGAAAAGGAATATCAAACCAATTTTCCATTTGTGACATAAGACTTGCAAGTTCATGATTACGTGCTTCTGTATTCTTATAAGCTGATTGGTTTTCATAATCCTTTTCAAGTATTTCTTTGAACTTTCGTTCAATGATTTCAATTTTTTCTTGTTTTCTATGTTGCATTTGTGCAACGCTGTGTATTGATGGCATGTTATTTTCCTCACTTGTAATAGATTGTTTCAATTAAGATAATTAACTTTGATATAATGGTATCTAATTTTTTTCTTTCTCTTTTTGTAATACCGTTAGTTTCATCATTTAATTCTTTTTTAAGCAAATCCAATGCTTCATTTAAGTTTTCTAAAGATTTTTCTTTGATCTTCATATAAACTTTCTCCGTGTAATCAGTCTAGAAATACAGTTATTTCATACGGACATTCATATTCATTTCCGTATTGATCAAACTGTGTTATAGGATTTTTTTTATTTGTAGATAATTGATAGTGCAGACCGTTCTTTTTACAGCTTTTTTCTTTAGAATCTCTATCAGATTTTTTTGAAAAGAAATATATGTTTTTCATTTTTATGATTGCTCCTTTACATGTGGTTTTAATTTTTTTTGAAATACTTATCAACTAGTAGTGCATCATTAAGTATCAAGTTTGTTAGTTCTTGTTTTTCTTTGTCAGAGATTAATTCAAAATGATGTGCAATTTCGACCATTCCTTTAAATTCATCTATTTTTTCAAATTTTGCAAAACTATAAATCCATAATGAATTAGCTATGATCATTTGTTTGTATTCTAGAATGTTATTTAATATATAGGTATAAGCATCAGAATTATTCATTTTTTTATGTCTCCTTTATTTGAATAAGATTTGTTATTTATTTTTTTGTTTACTTTTTCTCCTGCAAGTCTTCCCAAATGTCTTAAGAACTTAATATATAAGAATGATGCAATACCTACACCAAGCAGTACTATTGTGAGGATGGCAACAATAATAATTGTTGCCTGAACCTCAACAGATAGTGAGTTCCACCAGTTTTGTATTATCCCACAATGGATGATTTCATAAACGATTAATCCAACCCCTAAAATAAAGATGATGAAACCAATAAACTTATTTTTATTTCTCTCTAAAAAGTTTTTTATTTTATTCATCTGTTTCTCCATTTAATCCTAGTGCTTCTATGATCCTTTCGTAATTTTCAGCAGTAGAAGTGATTTTGATTGTAAATCTATTGTCTTTATAGGTTGTATCAACGGGGCATCCTAATTTTCTACTAGCAAATTTTTTTCTTTTATCAAGTTCTTTTTTAAATGTAATTTGTTCTTCAGTAAGAAGAGTTTTTTTCTTATCTTTTGCGTATTCTTTTCTTTCTCCATCCTTTAGTTGTTTTTTGAGAGAATCAAAAGCAACTTGAATAGTTTCTTTTGGTAGGTGGGTTTTAGATGAAATGTATTCGTATTTGTCGACTTTTTTCCCTTGATTTGTTAGATTAAGAACTTCACAGGCATATTTGAATATTTCATCTTCTAATTCTTTTTTTAAATCTCCGACTTTCATTTTCCCAAGACCCGTTGTTTTAGCAATTTCTTCTCTAACTCGACCGTTGAAATCGCCTTTAAGCTTTTTTAGTGCAAACAGTTGATAACCTTGTAAAAACAATGCTTTCTTTTGGTATTCAGTTTCAAACTTACGATAACCGTTATAATCCATAATGAGTTGTTGTTCTTCGATTTCATCTACTGGTTTAGGAACAACGATACAGTTGACATTTTTTTGAATATGTCCTGTGTCATCTAATTGATCAGCGTTTTCAACATTGTATCTTAAAGCTTTTAATCTCTTATGACCTGATAAGAGAATATAATCTCCATCATCATCACGATAACAAGCTAAAGTATCAATTATTCCTTTAGGGTTGTGGTAAATCTTGTCAGCGAGTTCTTGAATTTCTTCTTCAGTATCGAATTGTGGATTTAAAGGGTTTAGCTTCAATTTGTTTATATCTATCATTTCTACTTTATGTTTATTTTTTAGATCGTCAGCAAAATCAATATTGCTTGATTCAAAACTATTTAAATTTCCAGTAAAATCTAACATTTTATATTTCTCCTTTTTTAAAGATGTTTGTATTCAACAACATTAGTGAAAACATACATCAATTTGTTTTTTATTTTCTTATCTATTACGAATGCGTTTTTCATACAATAGGTACAGTTGTAAGTGAAATCATAAAATCCTTCCTTTAGTTCATTAACTCCTACACCTAGAAAATAGTGTAGATAGATAAACTGTTTTTCAACTGCACTGAATCTTTTTGAAGCAAAATCTAGGAATTGATAGACGAGAGTATCAAATTCATTTATATTTTTATTTTTTCCTTTTCGTGAAATAGAAACGAGAAGGGCAAGATCAGTTTCTTCATCGATTTCAAAAGCATTTATCTTTTTAATTTGATAAAGTTCTGAACTTGTAAATGCTACCTGTATGCAATTTAATAGATTTTCTACTCTATTTAATGTTGCTTCATTGTCTATCAAATCCATGATTTTAACTCCTTTCTAATTTCTAAATAATTTGTTCGATTTCATCAACGACCTTTTTAGAATCGTAGCCAATATTTAATTTACTATCTATTAAATATTGGTTATTCATTGAGGCTTCACTTGCTGGTTTACCTCTATAACGAACATATCCGCTTAATAAATAATCACCAGCAAATGCCTTGAATACTTTATATAGTTTTTTATTGACCTTGTTATTATCAAAAATTGAAAACATAAATTTAAAATTAAGATTTAAATTATTTTTCTTTTGAATATCCATCATATAGTTGTAAGTATGTAAGAAACCTTTTAATGATCCTTTGTCACTTTTTAAAGGAATCAATACAAGATCACTGGCATAGATGACACTTGAAATAATCATATTTTGGTCAGGTGGACAATCAACAATAACGTAATCATATTTTTCTTGAACTGGTTCAAGAGCTTGTTTTAACTTACTTATTGTTCCACCTGTAAATGATTCAATAATTAATTCAATTTTTGTTCTTCCTAAATCAAGTGAAGAGGGGATGATGTCAAGGTTTTTGACATCAGTTTTCATGATATAGTTTTCTATGTTTTTATCTCCATCTTTATAGACATCAGCTAAAGTATTTTTGATACCATAGTCTTTATATAAAGAAGAATATAATGATTGCATGAATGTAAGCATCTTTTCATCACTTGATTTGTCTTTAAATAGTTCTTCGTAGTCAACAAGCATTTTATCTAGAAATTCCTCTTCGATATTATTTCCGATATTTACTACTAGATCAGTAGCGTTTGCTTGTTGATCAGCATCAATAATCAATGCTCTATGTCCTTTATCAGCTAGACCTTTAGCGATTGATGTGGAAGTTGTTGTTTTTCCAACTCCACCTTTTAAGTTTGTTACAGCAATTAATTTAAACATTTTTCTTTTCCTCTATCTTTCTTTTAATTTTTTAATCTTTTTTCTTAATATTCTTTAGAAAATTTTTCGTAAATAAAATCAATTTGTTTTTCGTTTAATTCGACCCATTTTCCGTTTTTATTTATTCCAACAAAAATAACATTTCCTACAAAAGTTGTCTTTGCAATGCCACCGTGATAAATTTCAAAATTAAATTTTTTATCTTTTAATTTTCCGTCTTCATCTACAAGAAGAATGATATTTTCTTCTTTAAATACTGGTATATTAATTACTTCGATAGTATCGCAGTCAATTAAATGAAGCAGAGTACTAAGTTCAAGATTTTCAACAGATACTTTTGTAATAGATTTAAGTGGTTCTTTGATTAATATTTCCATGTTCTTCCTTCCTCCCATTCTTCGAGTTTTCCATTTGCTTTCATTTCTTTTTTCTCTTTTTTTAACTTTTTGATGATTTTTTCCTCTTCTTCATCAGTAAAGACATACCAGTCACGACCGAAGCACTTATAAAGTTCAACTTGTTTGATTGTTCTTACACGGTCATATTCATCAACACAATGAATAGTAAAGTTAACTTTTGTTTTTTTGTTACAGATCATGACGTTGTAATAACCTTGTTCTTCTTCATAGTTCATTTTTTTCACCTCCTTTAAATACACATATTTCAGGTAAACATAGTGCTAAAATCATCAATGCTTCTTTTTTGTATTTGTAGAACAACGATTTTGATATGTTTAATTTAGTAATAATTGAATTTATTGTTTTTGCTTCAAAATAGTAGTAGATAATGATGTACTTGTGCATGTATTTCAAATCATTGACTTCATTCAAAATTATAGAAATATAAGTGATTTCACTTTTTTGCTGATCTAATTTTTTATTGAGATAGGATGATTCTCCATTTTTACCAATTATTGAGTTTTCAGCCTTTAAAATTGATGTGGTCTTGATAGAAATTGGAAGTGTTGGAACATTATCTAACTCAATTCTTACATCATCTGAAGTCTCTTCTAAATGATGTGGAAAGCGATAGGATATAGAATCAGCTACATAGTTTAATGTTTTATCCATTAACTTGAATGTATCGTTGCTTAATATGACATCTAACATTTTTTATTCTCCTTCCATCAAATTTTTATTAGTAATTTCTTTCAAATCCTAAATAGATTTCATCATTCCACCATGAATTTAGAAGTTGATTGATAAAGTTTTCAAATAAAGTGAGATTGTCTTTAATACTTGCTACAGATTGATTAGTTCCTAGATAAACTGAATTACCAGTAACAGGATCATGCCAGTTTGTTTGGTAGAGAGTTTTATCAATGTGATGTATGAGTTTGTGAAAGGATCTTTCCACGTCATACCAGTATTTTGATTTATACAAAGCTTCTTGCATGTTTATGACACTTGCATTTATTCTTGCAATCATTTGATTTTTAGCAGTTAATTTCTCTTTATTTTTAAAACTTGATTTTTTTATGGTGATTCTAGAAAAATATTTAATTTGATGTTTCCAATAATCACGATCTTTTAAAAGCTTTACGTATTCAATTATCTTAACTAGTCGATTTCTTAAATTTTTAATTGTACGATATTTGAATACTTTTTCCTCAACAGGGGAAACATAGAATGTTTCTTTCAATGTATTTCCATCCATGTCTTTTTTTACATCACCTTTTTTATGAAGTAGCACCGCATCTATATCATCTTTTTTAGAAATCTTTTTTGTGTTTGGATTCCAATAGAAATCTCTATTGTATTTCAATTTCTTTTCCTGCTTACGTTTGAAGTATTTTCTTGTAAAACAAAGAACTTGAATATAGTTGCCTTTACCTTGTTTGGTAAATTTATAACAATAGAGAAAACTTTTAAGTTTATAACACGGATGTAAAGAAGACATATAATTCTTAATGAATGTATGTTTTTCATCATCTTTGAGATCAGGAATCATGATTTCCAAGAAATGCCCATAGATGTTTGAATAGCATTTTTTATCTTCCTTTTGACCATAGGAATAACTATGTTTCTCTTTGTAATCGCATAGATGATTGATTACAGTTACATAATCATCTTGATTGCTATAGATTGTTTCGTTTGATTTCAGCCACTCAAAGATAGATTTTCTATCGGTGAATGTATCGTAGGCAACGTATTCAGATGATGTGATCACGGCTAACTCCTCCTTGTCCTCTAAATAGACATTAAAGCTTTGCTTTAATGTTTTTTTACTTACATCACCTGCGGAAGCCATGCGCTGGGATGTAATATTTAGTTTTTGATAAAGCAAAAAATCACCTCTATTAAAGAAGTGATTTTGGTATAATTTATTGTTTTTTTTAGCTTTGATACTGGGATATTTAGAGAAACTAACAGTAAATTCTGTATTTGGAACTATCCCCATCACCCGCTCCATGAAGGAGCTAACACACTTACTATGTAAGTGTGTTTTTTTATCTATTAAGAATTTGGATGCGTCAGAAAAAACACAGGCAAGGGTGTTTCTGGCAGCGATAAAAAGAAGATTCAAAAGGGATCTGTCTTTAATAAAATAACCTCTTAGATGTTTTGGAATGGTAAAGACGATATGACGGTGCTTGGCATCGAGTGCGATAGAGGAAATATGAGCAGCACGCAATTTAGCCTCTTTGGTACCACAAGAAGTACAGAGCTTAAAGTGACATTTGTGAAGAACGATAGATTCGTTACCGCAATGAGGTCAGACAAAAAGATCATAGCCAAGATAGATGGAATCATAAAGAATAGTTTTCTGGATGGTATCATAGGTAATGTTTCTGATCTTACCTCTATTATAAAGAGAGCGGATATAGTTGATATTGTCATCAAAGATATAGGAAAAAGATTTCTTGCCTTTGATCTTATCGACATGATTAAAATTGTATAAAGCAAGGCAGTCAGCATAGTTAGTATCATCAATCATAAAATCACCAACTAACATTTTAAAGAAAAAGGTAATAATCTTTAAAGATTATTACCATGTGGACAAAATTTATTTTGTCCCTTTTTTATCCATTTAAGAGGTGGGATTTGAATATATTTTTGAAGGAGAAGAATGAGATAATACAATTTTTTATTATATTTTATTAATCTTCTCCTTTTTTTGGTTAAAGAATCTTCTTGGAAATGTACAAGACACATTTGAGGAAAAAGCGCATAACATAAAAGAATTTGTAGATCTTTTGAAGTGAGATTATATTCATTGATTATTTGTTCTAATTGATTGATTGTGATTGTATTGTTTAGATATAAATAGAAAATATCATGAATGTATAAATTGAGGTTTATATTCTCTATAAGATAAACATCTTCATATGAATGAATATTTTTATGTTGATAGGAGAGGTTAATGGCTGTTGTGGACAAGAAATAATGATTTAAAAGTTCGATAGAAAGCTGACAAAGAGTAAATAGAGAATAATAGATGATTTGATATTCTAGAGAATTTAAAGGTGTATAGATAAGAATAGATTCATAATATTGAATCCATTCTTTTTTTATTTCTTTTATTGTTTTTGTTTCTTGAGGGATGAGTGATAGAGAAATGATTTTTTGGATATCTAGAGGAATGCTTTGTACTTGATAAAGGATGTATCCTTGAGAGTTTTTTTGTTGGTAAATATTATTAATGATTTTAAAGGGATTGATTTGAAGTAAAGAAATGTATTTTTGATAATATAAAGGAAAAGGTTTATTTGTTAAATAATAATGTTCATCTTCATAAGTAAATGAAAATTGATCTTCTAAAGGAAGACGATAATATGTTTTTAAAATACTTAATTTTGATACCATGAGGGAACCTCACCTTCAATGACTTCATAAACAAGAGGAATCGTATAATTTTCTTTAAAATGTTCATGATATAAGGGAACAAGAATTTGTAAAACAATTGTAACATTTAAATCAATAGATATAGCAAGATGATTGATCCCATAATTTTTAATTTTTTTATCAATATTTGAAGAAGTTAAAGAGAGTGTTTTATATTTAATGGAAAAAGATGGACCTCGATCTTGTAAGAAAATATTATTGGTAAGAGAACCGATAGGTATACGTGCAACAATACCTTTTTGTTGATTGATTTTTAAGAGTTTTTTATTGTATGGAGAATGATTGTTTTCTTGGTAAGAGCCTTCTTCAAGCTTTAAAAGAGTTTCTTCAAGATTATGGATGTAATTAGAGGCAATATCATTGATATAATTCATTTGAAAACTGATGGAATTATTTTCTTTTTTATAGAGTTTATGTGTATCTATTTTTTGAGTAAATGAAGTATGATTGATAAGTATCTGAATAAATTGATTTATTTCTTTACTGGCAATATTTTCAATTCTGGGGGTCATACGATTTGAAAAAAGATAAGCACATATAAAAAGTGAAAGCATAATTAAAATATATTTTCCTTTTTTCATCATATCACCATTATAAAATATGTAAAAAAAAAAGAAAGTAGAACAAATCTACTTTCTTTGATTTTAATAACCAGGTTTACCTAATAATTTGAACATATTTTTCTTATAAACTTCAACACCAGGTTGGTTGAATGGGTTTACTCCTAAGAAGTAAACTGACATTGCACATGACATTTCGAAGAAATAAACCATGTAACCAAATCCATAAGCATCCATTTTATCTAATGAAATAATGATGTTTGGTACATTACCAGTATTAACATGAGCATCGATTGTACCTTCACAAGCTCTTTTGTTAACATAATCAACTGATTTTCCAGCTAAGTAATTTAAACCATCTAAATCATCTGGATCACTTGGGATAATCATATCATTTTGTGGATTTTTAACTTCGAAGATTGTTTCATATAAAACTTTAGAACCTTCTTGGATGAATTGTCCTAATGAATGTAAATCTGTAGAGAATACAGCGCTATGAGGTAAGATACCTTTATTTTCTTTACCTTCTGATTCCCCATATAATTGTTTCCACCATTCAGCAACGTTATTTAATTGTAATTCATAAGTTACAAACATTTCTGCTGAATATCCAGCTTTATTTAATAATTGTCTTGCTACACCATAACGATAAGCATCATTTGTTTCGATGTTTGCATCGTTATATTTAACCATTGCATCTTTAGCACCTTTTAACATTTCATCAATGTCGATACCAGCCATAGCGATAGGGAATAAACCTACTGCAGTTAATACAGAATAACGTCCACCGATATCATCAGGTACAACGAATGTTACATAACCTTCATCAGTAGCTAATTTTTTAAGAGCACCTTTTTCTCTATCAGTAGTAGCTACGATTCTTTCACGAGCTCCTTCTTTACCATATTTCTTTTCACACATTTCTTTGAAGATTCTGAAAGAAATAGATGTTTCAGTTGTTGTTCCTGATTTAGAAATAACATTGATAGCGAAATCTTTGTCTTCAATATATTTAGCAACTTGATGAATATAATTTGAAGAGAAAGTATTTCCTACATAGATGATTTCAACTTTATCATCTGAATATAAACCATTGATTGCTTCAATAGCAGCACGTGCTCCTAAATAAGATCCCCCGATACCGCACACTAATAATACGTCTACTTTTTCTCTTAATTTAGCAGCAGTTTCTTTCATTAATTGAACTTCTTCTTTGTCATAGTTTTCTGGTAATTCAACCCAACCAAGGAAATCGTTACCAGCACCTGTTTTGTTTCGAATCATATCATGAATTTCTGCTACTTTTTCTTTGTATGATCCTAAATCTTCAGCTAATTTTGCTTTTGATAAATCTAATGTGATCATTTAGTTTTCCTCCATTACACCTTGTTTTAACCATTCTTCCATAGCTTGAGCTAAAGGCGTGAAACCTTTAGGTGTTTCAATAATAGGTTTTCGAGGATTTTTATAGACAAGTTTTTTGTCTTTTCTACGAAAACGATTATCTACTGCTTTCAAGCTTAATTTGGCGTGATTGCTAGAATGATCAAAATCAATGACTTTTACTTTCACAATATCATTAATATGCACATAACTGGCAATACTTTTAACGAATTTATCTGATATTTCTGAGATATGAATCAATCCTGTTGAATTATCAGGTAAAAGAGCAAAAGCACCATAAGGTTGAATACCGGTTATTTTAACATCAATGATATCCCCTCGTTTGATGAGTTTTGTCATTTGATTTCACTCCTTGCGGCACTATTATAGCACAATTTAAGCATATGTGTTGTATTTAATAAGGAAAAAATATAAAATATGGTAGGATTTATATGATATACTTAATAAGTAAAAAAGGAGTTTGCAAAAATGGAAAATATTGAAGAACAAATAAAAAATGTCATTCATAAATTAAGACCTTATTTACAAAGAGATGGTGGAGATATTGAATACGTAGATTTTAAAGATGGTATTGTTTATGTAAGAATGCTTGGAGCATGTGCTGGATGTACCATGATTGATGACACTTTAAAAGATGGTGTTGAACAAATCTTAATGGAAGAAGTTCCTGGTGTTTTAGAAGTACAAAATATTTCTAGTGCATTATAGTATAAATTTCTTGCATTTATAGAGAGTTTGTAATATTATGTTTTAGTCATTGAAGATATCATAAATTTTATTCGATTTCACAAACTTATTTTAGGTGATGAAAGTGAATGAAAGAAAACAACAACAAATCAAAATTGCTCATATTTTGAAAGATCTTGGTTTGGAAGATGATCTCATAGAGAAAATGACATCATTAAAAAAAGAAGAATATCAATAAAATAAAAAGGACTCTTATTAAGAACCATGAGATGAAGATCGATGAAGTGGTGGCAACCCTATATGTTAGAAGGTGCCTTTACTGAGCAAGTTTATTCTTGAACAATAAGAGAAAGCTTCCTAACGGCTTTCTCTTTAGGAAGCTTTTTTATTTGTTATTTAAGGAGGAAGAAAATGAAAGAAAGAATTTTATTTACGTCAGAATCTGTATCAGAAGGACATCCTGATAAAGTATGTGATCAAATCAGTGATGCCATCTTAGATGAATGTTTTAAACAAGATCCTAACTCACGTGTTGCTTGTGAATGTTTTGCGACAACAAACTTAGTTGTCATTGGTGGAGAAATTACTACAAATGCGAAAGTAGATTATGAAGCTGTGGCAAGAAATGTTTTAAAAGAAATCGGCTATGATGATGAAGCTAAAGGAATGGATTATAAAACATGTAAGATTGAAGTTGTCATGGATAGTCAATCAAGTGATATTGCTCTTGGAACAAATGAAGAAGTTGGTGGAGCAGGAGATCAAGGTATTATGTTTGGTTATGCGACAAAAGAAACAGAAGGGTATATGCCTCTTGCTATTTCAATTGCGCATCATTTAGTTCGTTACGCTTCAACTTTAAGACATGATGGAACCTTTAAATGGGCTAGACCTGATATGAAAGCACAAGTGACAATTGATTATACAGATGAAAAACCAGTAATTGATACTATTTTAATGTCCATTCAACATGATGATGATTTTGATGAAGCAGAATTTAAAAAATTCGTTAAAGAAAACATTATGGATGCCGTTGTTAAAAAATATGATATGAATACAGATTATCGTGTTTTAATCAATCCTACAGGACGTTTTGTTATTGGTGGTCCTCATGGAGATACAGGTCTTACTGGAAGAAAGATCATTGTTGATACATATGGTGGATATGCACGTCATGGAGGAGGAGCTTTCTCTGGAAAAGATCCAACAAAAGTAGACCGTTCTGCTGCTTATATGGCACGTTATATTGCTAAAAACGTTGTTGCGGCCAATATGTGTGATGAACTTGAAATCCAATTATCTTATGCAATTGGTGTAAAAGAACCAACATCTATTTATATTGATACAAAAGGAACTGAAAAAGTACCTCATGATGTGATTCTTGAAGCAATTAAACAAGAATTTGATTTAACACCAGCAGGAATTATTCATACCTTAAATTTAAGAACACCAATTTATAAAAAGACAGCTTCTTATGGACACTTTGGTAGACCTGAAGCAAATTTACCTTGGGAACAATTAGATAAGGTAGAAAATTTAAAAAAATATATGTAGAAAAAGGCTCATGAATTGAGCTTTTTTTGTTATGTGTATTTTTTAAACAGGATAAAAAAGCATATTAAAGTAGGAATTTAGAAAAGTTTATAGTATAATATAGTTATCAAAAAGGAGGAATTAATTATGAAAATTACATTAAGAGGAAAGAACATTGAAATTACTGAAGCAATTGAAGAAAAAGTCAGTGAAAAATTATCAAAATTAGACAAATACTTCATTGTAAGTGAAAATGTTGAAGCCAAAGTACTTGTAAGAACTTATCCTTACGGACAAAAAATTGAAGTGACAATTCCTACTGAATATGTACTTTTAAGAGCAGAAGTTGTGGATCAAGATTTATACAATGCAATTGACTTAGTTATCGACAAATTAGAAGGTCAAATTAGAAAGTATAAAACTAGATTAAACAGAAAATCTAAAGATAATAAACTTGCATTCAATTTAGCATCAATTGAACCTTTAGAAGAGGAAGAAGAAGACGTATTAGTAAAAACAAAAACAATTACTCCAAAACCAATGGATATGGAAGAAGCAATTATGCAAATGGAATTAATTGGACATTCATTCTTCGTATATCGTGATACTGAAACAGATGCTATTAGTATTGTATATCGTCGTAATGATGGAAATTACGGGCTTATCGAAACTGAATAGGTATGATGTAAAAACACTAACCAACTATAATAGGTTAGTGTTTTTTGAGACAAATTTGAAACAAATTTGAGACAAAATAGCTCAAGAAATGATGTATAATAATAGTGTAAAAAAATAGTCCAGAAAAACTGGGCTATTTTTTATATAGATCACCTTGATAAACATCAAGTTCTTTCATTTTTTTATCAATATCATTTAAAATAGTTACCTTTTTAATGGACCATAAAGGAGCAATTAAATCATCGATTTTACCATCACCAGTCAATCTTTCGATAACGATTTCAGGTTTAATGTAACGAAGTTGTTCTACTACGATATCAATATATTCTTGACGAGAGAGCATGTTAAATTCATGATTTTCATACATTTGTTGAAGTTTTGTGTTTTTAACAACGAATAACATATGTATTTTAAGTGCTTGAATATCTAATTGACCTAAGGTTTTAGCTGTTTCAATCATCATTTCTTTTGTTTCAAAAGGAAGACCATTGATGATATGGACACATACTTCAAGGTTATATTTTCTACATAATGCTAAACCATCCAAGAATTCTTGAAAAGTATGGCCACGATTAATAAGTTTACTTGTTTGTTCATGGATTGTTTGTAAACCTAGTTCAATATAGACATCTTTTTGTTTATTGATGGTACTTAAATATTGAACGATTTCTTCATTTAAACAATCAGGTCTTGTAGCAAGGGCAATTCCCTTAACATCTTCTTTGTTTAAAAAAGGGGCAATCATTTTTTTTATTTTATCTAATGGACCATAGGTATTTGTATTGGCTTGAAAATAAGCAATATAAGCACATTCAGGCCATTTTCTTTTCATGACTTGAGAGATTGTTTGAAATTGTTTTTCTAAATGATCATGAACATTTCCAGCATAATCTCCAGATCCTGATGAACTACAGAAAATACAACCACCATAGCCTTTTGTTCCATCACGATTAGGACAGGTAAAATCAGCATTTAGTGCAACTTTAGCGACTTTTTGATGGTATTTGTTTTTTAAATAATAGTTATAAGTATGATAACGTTTGTTATCTAAAGAGTATTTAAATTGATTCATTTTATCACCGAAGCAATTATAACATAAGGAGTAAGAAAATGGGATTAGAGTTAAAGAATGTCACAAAAAAATTTAAAACAATTGAAGGAGAAAGAGTTATTTTTGAAAATTTGAATATTCATTTTCCTGATTATGGTTTGATTGCTATTACAGGGGAAAGTGGATGTGGAAAATCAACACTTTTACAATTAATAGCAGGATTGGATCAAGACTATGAGGGAAAGATTCTTTTTAATCAAGTAAAAATAGAAGATATTAAAGATTATCGACAACTTGTTATTAGTTTTGTTTATCAAAATTATCAGTTAATTGATTATTTGAGTGTTAAAGATAACTGTTTATTTTATTGTCACTTAAAAGGAATAAAGGTTGTAGAAAAACAGTTACAAGAATTATTAGAAATATTTGAATTAAATGAACTAGTAAATCAAAAGGTAAAGAATTTATCGGGTGGGCAAAAACAACGCGTGGCCCTTATTCGTGCTTTATTATGTTCAAGTCCTATTATTTTATGTGATGAACCGACAGGAGCTTTAGATGAAATAAATCGTCAAAAAGTTTATCGTTTTTTAAAAAAAGCGAGTCAAAGACGCCTTATTCTTATTGTTTCTCATGATCAAAAAATTTCAAAATATACACCTTATCATTTAAATTTTGAATGTTTAAAACATCATTATGATTGGAACCATCAATTATATTCACGTTATGAAATAAGAAAAACAAAATGTGGATTATTGTTTAAAGAAATGATCCAAATGATTTTAAAAGATAAAAAGAAATGGGTGATGATGTTTGTTTCACAAATTTATATGGTACTAGCAATGACGCTCATTATTACTGGTTTAGAAGGATTTAATGGTTATTATCAAAAACAATATAGTCAAGCAATAAATAATAATTTAGTTATGATTCAAAAGAAAAATCAAGAACCTTTTAAAGAAAAAGAAATAACAAAACTGAAAGGAAAATATCAATGTCATTTAGATATAGGAAAGATTGAAGGTCTTAAAAACTTTCAATCTTTTTCAATTAACAAAAAAACAAAGCAAAATGAAGTTTATGCCAATCATGCTTTAATTACCAAAATAAAACAAAATAAACTTATTTATAAACTTAATCATCATCAATATACATTAAAAATCAAAGGAGTAATTCAAGATGATTATCAAGAACCTGTTCTTTATTATCATTCATTATCCAATGAAATAGCCCTTCAATGCATTGATGTTTCAACGTGTATTGTCTATGTTAAAAATCATAAATATATGAAAGATTATTTAACGCATTTATCAGTTCAATATCAAGGTATAGCACCTATTTATGAAGAATATGAAAGTTATTTTAAAGTTATTGATCTTTTTAAAAAGGTTAGTCTTGTTTTTATTTTTTTAAGTTTTATGATTGCAATCGTTTTAATGGGATATATGGTTTTATCGATGTTTTATGAAAATCAAAAAATATATGCCATTATGCTTGCTAATGGTTATCAAAATAATCATTTAGCATTTTTTATTTTAAAAAAATAAGTTTAATGATGATTTCAATTGGAATAGTTTCTTGTTTGGTTTCTAGTGGAGTTTTAAAAATCATTTCATTTTTTGATATTTCTAAAAAGATCTGGGGCATAAGTCATTTGTTTGTTTTACCAAGAGAGTTTCAATGGCCATTTACGTTATATCTCTTTTATCTTTTGGGATATATCGTGCAAGGAATTTTATTAAGTCTATTTATAGTTTTAAAGATGAAAAAAATAAAAATGTATGAGTGTTTAAGGGAGGAATAGGATGTTAGAAATTAAGAATGTAGCGAAGTCTTTTGATCGACCTTTATTCAAGGAGATGTCTATGACATTTCAAGAAACAGGGATGTATGTCATTGTTGGTAAAAGCGGTAGTGGCAAATCGACACTTTTAAATATTTTAGGAGGTTTGGATAATGAGTATCAAGGTGTGATTGAAATTGATGGGCAAGATATTCGACAAATACCACATTATATTAGAAAATACATTGGTTTTATTTTTCAACAGTTTTATTTAATAGAAGAAATGAATGTTAAAGAAAATGTAAATCTCATTTCGTATTTTAAAAGAATAATGATTTCTAAAAAAGAATATTATTTAGAACGTTTAAAAATAAAAGACTTACAACGTTATAAAACAGCAATTTTATCTGGGGGTCAAAAACAACGAGTTGCTATTTATCGAGGATTTATTGCTAAGCATCCCATTATTTTATGTGATGAACCAACAGGTGCTTTAGATGCAAAAAATAGCGAAGAAATTTTTAAAATATTAAAACAACTGTCTAAAGAAAAATTAGTGATTGTTATTAGTCATGATGAAATACTTGCTAAAAAATACCATGATTATCTCTATAAAATAAAAGATTATCAATTAAAATTAATTCATCAAAATTCAATAACTCAAAGAAAAAAACAAGAAGAAAAAACAAGTAAAAGATCTTTTTTACAATTTATATTGAAAGAATTGAAAATGACGTGGAAGAGTTCTTTTATTGTTGTACAAGTTTTATTTTTAGCACTTTTAAGTATTTTATTGACTCTCTCATTGACTCAATCAACACAAAAACAAATTCATCAGCAATTAGAACAAATTATTCCTTCAACAACCATTATGTTAAAAAAGAAAAATAATCAAATGATCAAGATGGATGATTTGAAACAAATTCAACATCCAGCAATTCAATACCGTTTTTTACAAAATGATCAGGTGGATTTTTTAGGAATCTCTTTTTCTAAAAAATATCAAACGAAAAAAACACTTTATATTTCTGATTATATTCAGCAACCACAAAAGAAAATTCAAGGAAGAAAGATAAAAAATGCTCAAGAAATCATTTTATCTAAATCTACTTATGAACAACTTTTATATTTATCGCATCAGAAGAATTTAATAAATAAAGATGTATATTTGTTTTTTGAATATCAAAATAGAATTTGTTTTTATAAAGTTAAAATTGTAGGGATTGAAAATAAAAAGACTTTAATGGAGACCGTTTATTTTAATGAATATGCAATGAGTCAAATGTTAAAAGAACTTTATCAAATAGAAGTAGGGCAAACTGCTTTTTTGCAAGTAAAAGATAAAAATATTTTAAAAAATTTAAAAAATAAATATCCTTTATATCAATTTAAACTTGCAAATAGTTCATTATCTTCAAGCATTGATGAAAAATTTCAACAAATTGAATGGATCCTTTATTGTTTTAGTTCTTTATCAGTTGTAACAGCCTGCTTTTTATTAGGTGTTGTTTTATATTTGATGGTCATTAAAAGAAAAAAATATTTTGCTATTTTACAAACATTGGGGGCTTCATTATGGCAGATGATAACTCTTGTTTTGTGTCAAGGTCTAGGTATTTCCTGCACAGCATTTATAGAAGCAATGATTGTTTTAAAAGAGTTATTTATTTTTGCTAATCAGTTGATTCAAAAAAGTATTTCAGATTTGATTGATGAATTTTTCGTTATACAAAATAATGTGCTTTTAGGTGTTTTTATAGGAGTACTTATTTTAACATTATTATGTTGTTTGATCCCAATTAAAAAAGTAAAACAGATAGAAATTATAGAAGCTTTAAAGAGCTAGGAAGTTTTTTATTGCATAAAGTATGTGATGTGGTATAATAGAAAAGCAAAATCAATGAATAGGAGTACTAGCAAATTCCCTATATTTAGAGAGTCAGTGGTTGGTGAAAACTGATTATAGTATTTGTGAACTCGCCTAGGAGATGTATTTTTGAATAAAGTAAAAAATATCGTAGAACTGCGTTAAAGTTTTGAGGTGCTAGAATTTTATTCTAGAACTAAGGTGGTATCGCGTTAAAATTGGCGTCCTTAGATAAGGACGCTTTTTTATATTTAAGGAGGAAAAATTATGCCGTTCGATCACACAAAAATAGAGCCAAAATGGCAAAAATATTGGGACGAAAACAAAACATTTAAAACAGATTGTTATGATGATTCAAAACCTAAATATTATTGTATGGATATGTTCCCATATCCATCTGGAAATGGTTTACATGTAGGACATCCTGAAGGATATACTGCAACAGATATCGTATCAAGAATGAAAAGAATGCAAGGATATAATGTATTACATCCAATGGGATTTGATTCATTTGGATTACCTGCTGAACAATTTGCGATTCAAACAGGTCATCATCCTGCTGAATTTACTAAAAAGAATATTGATGTTTTTAGAAAACAAATTAAATCATTAGGATTTTCTTATGATTGGGATCGTGAAATTGCAACAAGTGATCCAGAGTATTATAAATGGACACAATGGATCTTTACAAAATTATATGATCAAGGATTAGCTTATATTGATGAAATTCCAGTTAACTGGTGTCCAGAATTAAAAGCTGTTCTTGCTAATGAAGAAGTTATTGATGGTAAAAGTGAACGTGGTGGATATCCTGTTATCCGTAAACCAATGCGTCAATGGGTTTTAAAAATTACTGAATATGCTGAAAGATTACTAGCTGATTTAGATGACTTAGATTGGCCAGAAGCAACAAAACA
>ERZ1673737.1202-NODE-1202-length-26727-cov-4.404769_pt1 | contig 26727 bp, 25 predicted proteins | sample MGYA00580211_ERZ1673737 | MGnify/ENA primary metagenome ERZ1673737 (study PRJEB41218, sample SAMN15661789) | gut metagenome | host: Homo sapiens | place: Canada: London | collected 2015-08-20/2019-03-30 | study: EMG produced TPA metagenomics assembly of... | reverse complement strand
AAACTTCAAGTCTCTCATGGCTGTATTCTCAGCGACTGTCGCCTTAGCCTTCAACTGAGCATCCTCGTTTCCCCAAGAGTGAAATGAGCGAAGCCAGAATCCCATGGCACGACCCAGTGTTCGTGCCGCGGTGTCCGTGATGCCATCAGAAACGTCAGAGATAAGGAAGTTCTTCAGATCTACTGAATTAGGCAGATCCTCGAGAACCTGCGTGTTGGTCTCTTTATCAAAATTTAACAGCCGAGGTGTTTTGACAGTGATATTGTCCTTGGAGTAGGGAGGCAGGTCATGAAGGGCCTGAAGAATGGCTTCTTCAAAATGCTAACTCAAAATTATTAAACCGTAACATAAACAAAACCGCTCTGGAAATATCTCACACATCGGTCAACAACAATTTTGAAGTCTGGGTTTGAAGCTGAGTGGCTTCTGGTGTTCTTAATGATGATGGACTCGGCGGGTGAGACGGTGCCTCGGTACACGTAATTGGCCGTGCCGCCAGATAAGCGCGTGAGGGAAGTGCATGCGAAGGGAGTTTGCGAGAGCCGCTGCGTGATCTGGTCACGGATCTCTTGCTCTGTAAGCATCTTGAGTGTGAAGAGTTGAAAGTTGCGAGGATCCAAGTTGCTTTCCCCAGGTTGTTTTTCCTTGCGCTAGTCCGGATCTGGTCCCCGAATCCACATTGGAGTATAAAAGTTACTGTAGGCGTATTTCCACCTAAAGCTAAGTTATAACTATTTCAAACCCTTACGCTTCCTATACCAAGTTCAAAAGTACTTAGCCCTAAGTAATATTTACAGCATCACCGATGACCAGAGAAAAGCATGGTTTGAAAGCGATGTACGTTCAGTCGGCATTAAGCCCGCAAGGCGGGATATGGCACTACCGGAGTAGTATGCAAAAGATCCAGAAAATACAATCAAATTCATTTGCAAAGGATGTTTCTAGAAGGAGCAGGTCTGAAATGTAGGAACTGACAGCGTAGCGTGGAAGTCGCTGTTCGGAAGTCTCACGAAGTCTTGGACCTCTTGCAAGGGCGCCTATGAGACACTGATTGAGCAACAGAATGTAGTCGAAGCATCCGCACGATCTCATAGTGTCTTTGAGAATGAGCAGCCTCTCGCGGAGTGATGCAGAGTCCACCCTGAGAATTGACATCGGCTCCGTGTTCGAGCAAAAGCTGCACGGCATTGTAGTGTCCTTCAAGACATGCAGCCTGTAGCGCAGTGACGTAGGGTCCATCCGGAGCATTGGCATCGGCTCCGTGATCAAGTAAAAGCTGCACGATCTTATGATGTCGTTCAGAACAAGCAGCCAGTAGCGCATTGCCCCAGGGCCCACCCTGGACATTGACATTGGCTCCGTGATCCAACAACACCTGCACGATCTTGCTATATCCATTTAACGATGCCAAAATTACGGGATATGACCCCGTACTATCCGCTATATTTATAACGCTTTGATCTTCAGCACATAGACTGTGGACCACTTGTTCATGCCCGTTAAAGGCAGCCAGATGAATTGCATCCATTGAAGGCCTTTTCTTATCTCCCACGATCGCTTTCCAAAATATTGGAAACCAAAGACAAAATCGGGTCGTAAGTTTGTTGTACACTTGATGTAGCAAATCAGTCAGTTGGTATGCAGTCGAATTCATATGTCGCACATGATCGGGCCAATGTACTGCTGAATATTCTAGGAGGTTTCGGATATTGGAGCCTGATTTGCCTTCGCAGTCATTCAAATCCTCCATCAAAAGGTATCGCAAACAGATTTCAGCCATCAAATCCTCTGCACCACTTAGGCTGCTCCAGTATGCGAAATTGTTCGAATTTTTCTTTCCGATAAGAAACTCTCTAGCTGTCTGATGGATGAGATAAATTTTGGAGTGATTGGTAAAGACAAATAGGCCACATAATTGCCGAAGCTTCTCGTCTAAATCAATTGGATCGAGCCCAGCCTGTATTGTCGTTCGCGGTCCTAAGCAGGTGGCAATGCCTAGGGCCATGGCCATTTCTCGTATTGTCAAAGGACGCCGTGCCGCCACGATGATCTCTAAGATCTTTTTGACTATATCTGTTTGATCAACTGGGACTCGAGAGAGGATCTTTTCATATGCTGCATTCACAGAAGGCGGTATCAGCGTGACCGAACTCTCTGTAGGCCGAAGGCTGCGCTTAAAGGTGGTGCGGATATCATCAATGGCTAGATGTAGCCAGAGATATGTACGGTTTTCCATTTGAAGAAGCTGCTGTTGAACTCGCTGATGAACGTCTGGTGACAGTGGAACTGTTTCGGCTAGTTCTCTCACTCGAATCTTCACTACTAGATCAATCTCCTCACCGATTTGGTCATTTTCTTCCTCCCCCTTGATATGGATATGAGGGAAAGAATCGGTGATTGCTCGGAAATGATCCTGTATATGATCGTACGGACGACTGGTGACTAGGAATTTCAAATAGGTATCCTTTGTTGATGGCTGGTGGTGAAAGGTTTGGAGCTTCTTAATCAATTGGCCCTGATCCATTTCACGGCATTCATCAAGCGCGTCGAATATGCAAATCGTCTTATGTGTCACATCCGTTAATGCGGCCGCTGTAAAGATCCGCCAAAGCTCATCGACCTCTTTTTGAAGTCTCTCCCCATTTTTCTCCCAGGACGGAATAGCGTGATGCAATAGATAAGGCCGCTGGCTAAAGAGCTGATGTAGTATCGAACATAGAGCTGTAGCAAGATGGTTCTGTTCGTCGTTGTCTTTGAAGAAAAAGAAACACATTGTCACTGGACTAGAAGCTTGCACGTCATCGATGATCGATCTGGCCAGTACAGATTTCCCGCAGCCCGGATCGGCTGAAACCCATAGAAGATCATTGTATGTACTCTCCCACCAACGAATGTATTCGGGGTTCTGCAGGGCCCATTGACAGGTTCCTTCCACTCTTGTCGGATTGATGTTCTTTTGCTCCTCGTAATTTGATATCTTGAAGGCTTGGTGGCAACGTCGTTGCCGATCTGTCCAATGTTGATTGTATGCTCGGTCTAGGCGCTTATTTGTGCCTTTGATTTCGTCCTTCAATTCATCAATACCTATACAGCCATATGAGTAAGCCACTCTCGATAAAAGTCGATGGTAATTTTGATTTTACTTACTACATGCATCCACCACCAAGCTCTCTTGCGAAACATGGGCCACTGGTATATATCCTAGCAGCTCTTTGGCATACGATGCCGCTGCTAAAGCTGCATATCCTTGCCACTGTTTGTTCTTATGGGAATCGGCGTAATCACAAACCCCGCGGATGACAATACAAGGAAAGTCCTGCATCAACCCAGCTGCCTCCATCTCAAAGCACAATGCTCCAGTGGCCAGCCTAAGCTTTTCCCGGGTCCCTGCATGTTTAATAACAGAATTTCCAGACGCAATAATACCATAGTGTGGTTGTGGATCGCTGCTCTCTCGCTTGCTCCTTATCTCTTCCCATTCTGCCGGACAACCATCACAGCTATTAACAGTCACCGGGTGATGGTGTTCCGGCTTAAACAGTCGATCCAGTTCTAAATTAGGTCGGCCGAAGTTCTTTCGGGTTCGTGTGGTTCTTCTAGTCGCGTTGGCGAGATATTCCGGAAAGCGGGGATCATCTCTTAGCTCAGCGGCTCTCATCGAGCTGACTGCCGTTAAAAGTGACCTAGGAGGACTGTTCAGAGACCCATTTCGATAGAATCCACCATCCAAGCCGACTTTCCCCATGTCGTACTGGACAACACCCCCGACAGTGCCTTCCGGGCAGCTAATTACAACATCGCCAAGTCGTATGTCATGAGCAGTCGACGGAATCCCGCCTCCAACACCAACCATCAATCCGACGCGGAGTGATGTTGAGAATGTGCGGACCATATTGTTTGCGACCGTGGTGGCCGCGTTGTTGCCATATTGTCCTGCAGGGAGGCAGGCGATCACAACATAATGTTTCCCGATTCGGCCCAATGTGTAGGTATTTGAGTCGGACATATCTTGAGAATCAAGAGGGCCAAAATCTTCATCTAGCATTTCCATAGCTGCGGCAGCCTCGATTGGCAGGGCACATATCCATCCGATTTGGAATGTTTCTCGTGACGGACAGGCCATGTCAAAGAATTAATTCGCTCACGAATGAATCTTGGAGAGAGGCCGGAAGATAGTAGGAGAGACTGATGCGTTTTAAAATACATCTGGGAAGCGAGAAATTCCATGGCATGGTAGGCAGAACGAAAGCATTCTCAGCCCCGAAGGCTCAGCCACGCGCTAGACACGAGGTGCAGCAGCTGGGCGGCAAGAGACAAAATACTATTGGTGGTAGCAGTCAATATTAAGTATACTCAGAATTTTTTGGACGTAACCGTTCCTCCACCGTGGTTTCACCAAGAGGTATCGTGCAAGATTTGGGTATATTCCGCTTCGATATTATGTACACGTTGAAGGATGAATGAAGCGTGGGACCCTCTAAAACGAATAGGCCAGCGAGCCAGGTCAAGCAACTGTTGCAGCTGGCTGCTCAGTATTCACTTTTTCAGCAGCTGCCTTCTCAGCCAACTCCTTGACTGATCTCTTCTCCTTCTCAACGCCATTCCGTCGTTGAGCAGTATCACACAGCTCAAGGTTCCCACATTCACATTCTCCCTCTCTGAGCCACCGATAAGTAATGCTCCATCGATTTTCACGCGGTCTAATGGTTCCATCTGGAAGGGTATCCGTCTTTCGCTTTTTGATGCCATGCGTCCAATGCAGCCTGGAGTCCCCGCTCATCTGCATCATGCTCCGCGGGGTCAAATCAACCTCGAGCCGCTGCTCACCCCTGCGGAACAACATCATAGCAGGTGCACCCAGAGATAGCGCGTAGAGCTGATCATACGGCTTGTGTGCATCTACATGTGGAGGGATGCCAGCACCTGGTGGATAATACTGCAGACAGACCTGGTCTGGTGGTCGGTCCTCGGTAGTCGGGATGAGGGGTTGGAGCCATTCCGGGAACTCTTTGTAGGGAATTTCAGGGTCTATTCCAAATGTTTTATAGTCGAAAGTGTAGCCGTAGTGGAGGGATATACGGCCAGGGCGATCGGGCCATTTCAGCTCCTTGAGGAAGATGGAGATGAGACGTTGTTCGTGTTCGGCATCGACAAAGTCATCTTCCCAAATGATGCCATGGGGCTCAATTGGCAGTTCTTTGAAATTGCTCCGCGCCTTTTCCATCTTATATAGATGATGTTGAGAGATGGTTTATACACGTGATGCTATTCAAACTCTGATCCGGGGGTTGTATTAATTACTAGTATCAATACATGTATTTTTCAATATTCTCGCCTAGGAACGGGCCGTGAGGTGTTTCGAACAGTATTGTAATATAGCCTAGATCACAATAGCACCCAAAGACAACGCACTTATCTTTCCTTCAATTATCTGCCAAGGAGGTATTTGGGAGCTGCGACACGGTTCTTCATGGTGCGACAGGTTGTAACGTTAATGCGAGGGTGTGCGCACAGGCCATTGCACCCAATTACAGTGCTTCCCAAAAACCAGATCTATGCTGACTTAACTTCCATTTCAAGCAGTATCTCCCAGAATACAGTAGGGCTCTCAACAGCTTTGTGAGACCCCTTTACCAGATTTGACATCATACATTTGTCAATTATGCTCAGTTTTGGTCTCATTCAGATACCCCTAGGGCATATGTCCGTAGGTCTAGTTCTGTAAAAAGATACAGTCTGGATGGAGCGTGCAAATTCTCATGCCTTAGAACGGGGAAATGAAGCGTATAGTGACTCTTATTTATTTTTACTTGTGAAGTGAACGCGTCAAAATTGAAGCGGTCTTACTGAAGGGGCAAGTGGAATTCGGCGCGAACAATCTCGGAGCAGCCACCAAAGATAAGGTATTCAAGTAAAACATACAGCTTAAATCAGCGAGGAATTACTGCAGGGATACAGACATATGATGTATTCACCTAGGTATCCCCGAGCAAGGAGAAGGTCAAATAATTGCCAAACAAACATTGGATTCATATTCACCCGACGGATCTACTTTTTAGTAACAAGAATGAGCAGAGTACAAGCAGCCAAAGAATAGAAATTTGAACAAAAAATGAGATAGCAGGAAATGTCAAAATTCTTCTACTCGCGCGTTCCCAGAAAAACAAATATACGCCAAGCCATTCAATTCAGCTTTAGGTTCAATGATCGGCGCAGATCCCCCTTCTCCTAGACAATCCACATTCTGTCATCGCGCGTCTACGTTCCACCTGAGGCCCCTGTGATGAAATCCGCGGGGCTTGGTCCTACACAGTCCCATTCCAAATCTCCCATGTCGCCATGGCTGTCACCCCATCCACCACCCACGCTTGAAGCACGTCTCGTTGACAGGCCTGACAACCATGTCTAGCCATATCAAGTTCGCAGAACCCATCCAGAAGAAAGGTGGCAATGGGCCTTCAAGGAGGGATACTAGAGAAAAGGGGTCGACACAAAGAGCACCTTCTCCCGGAAGTGAAATCGTCTATCCGACAGGATGGAGACTCGTGCTTACTACGATAGGGTATATTTGCTCGGCGAAGTGCCATAAGGCTGTGGGTGACGGATGCTTACGTTTTGTGACAGGCTCTTGATTGGATTTTTCCTCTCCAATCTGGATGTGACGATTGTAAGCTCGTCTCTCACGAGCATGACAGATGACCTGAAAGGCTTTGAGAAAAGAAGTTGGATCGTCACAGGTTACCTAGCCACCTACACAGGTATGATTCTGGATTTACTTTTGAGTTTGTCGCTATGCAGTTTGGGTGTCTTTTGATACATTTAGTTCCATATGGTTTCCCGCTATCTGTTTAACGTTACCTTGCTGATTCCAGAATGCTTTTAGGGTCCATGGCAATATGGACAAAAGTGAGTGATATAATTGGGAGAAAGCACACTACAATTGCTTCGCTTGTTATTCTGCTCGCATTTTCAATTGGATGTGGATGCGCCCACACCATCAACCAACTGTGAGATTTAACAACACTCTTTGGCGTGGACTTGCTCGAGACTAACCATGTTGGTACAGTATAATTCTTCGAGCACTCCAGGGGATAGGAGGCGCTGGTGCATACGCACTGGCACTATTATGCATCTACGAGATATCTCCTAAAACGAAGCTTCCGACATACAGCGGTCTCATGTCAATTTGCCTCGCTCTTGCATCTTTGATAGGCCCAATAATCGGAGGCGCGTTTGCGCAAGTCTCGGCCTGGAGATGGGCTTTCCTTATCAAGTATGTAGATGCCCGTTGTCTGTTCTGCATGTGCTGATCAATTATAAGTGCTCCATTATGCGGTATTGCGATCATTGTTATCTTTATTGCTATGCCTACAAACTTCGGTCTCGATCAGCATACTCCGTCATTTAGAACGCGAGCATCATATCATTCATTTGCAAATCTTGATCTCGTGGGGTCAGTCCTGCTGATGGCAGGCTCGTTCTTGATTGTCGCTGTCTTGAACGAGACGAATCTAGCATTTTCGTGGTCCTCCGGGGGTGCAATAGCGCTCCTCGTGCTAACGGGAGTTTCCTGGATTGCTTTCTTTGCTTGGGAGTGGTATATTTCAGGAATTCCAGGGAAAGATCCCATATTCCCCAAACGCTGGCTATTCGACCGTCCGTGGATGGGTATACTGACGTGAGAATCGGAACCAACACCAATATGTGAAGAAATTGTGCTAAACTGACTGAATGTAGCTCTTCGTTTGTCATTGGTGTACCTTTCAATGTTGTCATCGTGTATGTTCCGCAGCAAGCCGAAATCCTGCTAGACAAATCGCCGTTAGACTCTGGTATCTACCTGATTGGATACTCGGCTGTGGCGGCATTTGCGGCGGCCATTGTGAACGTCGCCAGCTCTAGAGGACGTATCCCATTTGTTTACACGCTGCTCGTGGGCTGTGTAGTTCACACTGTCGGCATGGGACTTCTCTCAACCATTACGACATCACATGGCTTTCATGCCACGGATATTGTTTACCAGGCAATTGCAGGCGCAGGCATGGGGGTAATAATGGGAGTTTTGGTGCTATCAACACCATACATAGTCGAAGACAGAGATCTTGGTAATTCCTTCCCCTTCTACGTGACGAGTTATATTGGCTGACTGACATCCTCTTGTCATAAATAGCGATTGCTACTGGGGCTGTTGTGCAGTTCCGGTTCCTCGGAGGTGCTATCGGTCTTGCCATTGCATCCAATATCTTGAACGGCCGACTGGCACATCATTTGCACGGTGTTCTGACATCCCACGAACTGCATCTGTTCCTCGAGAACGTGAAATCGATAGAACACCTATCACCACATCTACAGAAACAGGTGAAAGATATTTTCGCTGGGAGTTACAGTACGCAGATGCGTGTCATGATAGGATTTGCGGCTGCTCAGATATTGGCAATTTTCCTAATAATCAAGCGAGGTCGGCAGCTTGCAGCTGGAAAGACACACCCGGGCGTTAGTTCGGGGTAATAAAAGACTACGGGCTTTACTTTGCATGTTGAAATGAGCGTCTAAAATGGCTTGTAAAGTCACAGCCTTAGCCCAAATTCAATTACCAGGCGTTATGGTGCAGTTTCTTATACTATATTGGAAATCAGTGAAGTAAATTACAGTGCAGTACGGAAGGGACCAATCTCAATGGATTATGACCAGTTAGCACAATGTAACTGTAGATGTTGGTGGGGGCGGAGATAACAATGTACGCCATCTCGAGCTATCGATCGCTAGTTCCCAGCGCCTATCGATGGATATACATACAAATAGCCCCCTAAAGTGGCACAGACCCCCTGACGAATCCTAATTAAAAAAAATAAGCATAAGATCGGGCGTCAATAAAATCAATAGATAACGTTAAGTCTAGGTTATTATTCATAGAAAATATATTGATGACAAAGTTGTAGCAGAATTTCTGGATAGGAAAGGCTTGAAGCTAACCTAAGTCATGAATGCTGGTCGCCTTAGTCTACAGTAGGTGATTGCACTTCAGTCACAAGTTCCTATCTTTACTTTCTATCTTGACAAACATATGAATAAATAATTTTGCTATAAGCTCGAGATATCTCTTACGTCACACCTGGGGTCTGTCGGTCCTCACAGTACCCTTTACCTTCACTGTCTCAGTCTCACCCTCCCCTTTTTGGCTTTTTCCGGGCTCGTTGATAAATGGATTCATAGTGTTCGCATTCGAAAGACCCTCCTGCTTGAACGACATGGTTGTTGGACCGCCCGCGAAGCCCATGCCTCGAGGCTATCGAAAGTTAGATGTGTATTTACTAGCGGCAGTGCATTGTCCAGTCTAGAAGATTGACGTGACCAAGAGGATTTTGGGATAAGAAGTTGATAGAATGACAAACCTTGTCATCATCGAATGAACTAAAGCCTTGTCCCTTTCCCTTGAGAGGTGGCTTATTGCCCTCATTTCCCTCTGCACCATCGGTATACTCTTGATTGGCTCCCCGTGCTCCTCGTCGTTCTTCGCGAACTACATTGGTCTTAGGTTTCTGTTTCCCGCCCCTTTGCCAAAAGTAGAACGAGATCGGAAGGCCGAGCCCAAATAAGGCTATTAACCTAGGAAAGAAGATGCGTAAGTAGGAGATCTCCGTGAAAGGAGATACGCAGGTACTCTTACCATCGGGGAACAGCTTGCTGCCTTTCCGGTCCACTTGTAGCCATACATCTCCGGCTAGACGTTGGCCGAGTTGACCGAAGCCCAACAGTTCCGAGCCGGAGAGATCGTGGCCTTGGTGCGTGTAAAACTGACTGGCGGAGAAAGCTCATGGTTGTAACTTGCGACAAAGCGGAGGAATCAATTCAATAATGCAACCACTAGAAGGGGATGATTGAGATTAAACATAAAGAGCTTCCAAGATTGAAACCAATAACAGCAGAGCTGGACAAACACCCAAAACTCCGGTCTGGTTCATTGTTACATCATCTCGGTCTTCGAGCTCCCCTGGGTTCCAGATTCAAAGATGTCACATTCTTCAAAACCAAGTATCAATCAAGATATGACAATTACTCGATCGTCTGGACTTGAAATCTTGATATGGTTCTACTATTGAGTGAAACAAGAATTTGTTTTATTGCTGATCATTCGACCAAAGTGGGCGACATTTCCGGAAGAAACGCCGCCAGCATCAGGTTCGGGTGGCAACTTCAAAAGATATCGGGTATTAGATACTCTGAATGTCTGATGTGCATAATTCGAAATAAGGAAAGCAAAACATGCGATTGTCTTGCTTGTTGGGCGTAGAGATAGGTGGCATCGCAATGACGTACTTGCTAGCGCTCCATTATTTGACGGCGACCTTTCTCCTACCGGGTAAGCATCTCACGCTCCACTGTAGTAGTATGTCTGGGATGAGTACTTTATTACACAACAGTCTTAGAAATAGTTTAGCAAATGACCAGATCAAGTTCGAGAGGAGGTAGAGACCGTCGACGAATTTGCGATATAGCATCCAAATCCTGGGAGCGATTTCTCTGTGTTCCCAATATATGCCCAGGGAGGATTACAGTCCCCAGTATCACGATTAAAAACATAAAAGTGCCCTATAGTAATTTCAGTAATACTTCTAGGATGGATATTAGTCCGCGGGGGATACTTCTGCTCACCATCAGCGCATTGACAATAAGTTCCATCAACACCACAGTCAGGGTCGGCACTACATCCACATGAGTACACCACAGCATAAACGGTGAACTAAATACGTTTACAGGTAGTACTTACAATGGGTAGCATCCACTGTTCCCACTAGCAATGCTGCTGCCATGGCTGACGCTGGCGTTGCTAGAAACTGGAATCGCCGAGACAATTGCCAGTCTGACCAGAATGAGGATGGATGCCGACGTATTAACCATGTTGTATTGGATGAATTGCTTAAAGATCTTGAACTCGAGGCTATGGAAATGCCCCGACTTTTAACTAACCTAGGAACAGATGGCATGCATGGATAGTTACACGGGATATCTACTTCTGTCCGTGAAGGGAAGCTGCTGAAGACCACATGTTCTTTCTTCCCTGGCCAGAAACACTTTATTGTTACTCACATTTTATTGGAAATGTCTTAGAGTGCAATTTTAGCATATAACTTCGTCAACTCTGCTGTGTTTTAACGCCAAGAAAGAATATTTAGTCCGGTTACTAGGGGGATGGACTAGAAAGTTTATTTAGTAGGTTTTGCGCAGAGCAAAACGTGTAACCTTAGAATTGATCACCAAGAAACATCGCATTGGATATGGTCACACTCCACCCAGCCCTGAAGATATTTGTTTACTAGATGTCGAGGGTGGCAGGGAGCGGAACCGACGGGCGACAGCGAACCAATCAACGTCCGCATCGAGGCGGCTCCGAGGTGGCGACTTTGGGGGCGGCTCCGATGCTCGGGTCAGATTTGTGTATAGTTTCAGGGTATTTAAACACTCGCCTTTGTACAAAACATTACAATCTTCAGTCTATGCTTTCTTTTCTACTTTTCCAAGTATACCGAATTTCATGATGCCCAATCCCACTGTCGTCATTGTGCCAGGCGCCTGGCACCGGCCTGCGCATTTCCAGGGTCTTATCGATGAGCTTGCCAAGGTCCACTACGACGCCGTCGGAGTTACTCTCCCATGTGTGGACTCCAGTCCTCCTCTGCCAAGCTGGGACCAGGATGCCCAAGCTATCCGCCAAGTGATACTTGAAAAGCTGGACGCTGGCAAGGATGTCATCACGCTGGCCCACTCATTCGGTGGTATTTCCATGTCCGAGGCGGTTAAAGGTCTGGGAAAGAAGGAACGCGAAGCGCAAGGCCTGAAAGGAGGCGTTATCAAGCTCATTTACATGTGCGCCATGGCATTGCCCGAAGGCCAGACCCATCTCGGTCAGATGGTGCCTGCTTCTGCTGAAGAGGAGGAGATCGAACGGCAGCATCAGGAATTGCAAGCGCAATTCGGAGGAATGGAGGCCACAGCGGTATGACAATCCAATAATATGGTAACTTCAATGATTGGCTTTTCATTTTAGGATGGGGCAATCGTCCTCCCCAAAGAGCATATTCACCTGGTCTTTTATAATCGCTGCGAGCAGAAAGATATCGACCAGGCAGTGAAGCTGCTCGGCACATTCCCCATGGGACCATTGGCTGTTCCTGTAACGTACACTGCTTACCGTGAAATTCCGAGCACATACATTGTCTGCAACAACGATCGAGCATTGCCCCCGCCAGTGCAGCGAAGGATGATCGCGCAAGGCGAGGGCTGCTTCGATGTGGAAGAGTGCGATGAAGGTCACTCTCCGTTTATGAGCAATCCCGCCTTCATTGTAGGTTGTGTTCGCAGGGCGGCTGGGGAGAACATCTAGATAGCTCGTTGACCAATCTGCGACAAAGCATGAAGCTATGTAACTTAGATGTATAATGATACCTCTTCTCTTTTAGACACGATTTGATCCTTGAACCAAAGTATAGTAAGGTCTAAACTAACGTCCACGGGCTTTTCTAGATATGATTCGAGAAGAGAATACCTGAGTGGAAATGGTGGAAATGAGTTCGATCCATCCTATAAGTTATACACTTACACCATAACGAATAACTGTCTCACACAACTAGCTCAAAATACTTCGAGAATTCTGCGTCTTTCCCAAGTAAATCATGTTCCTCGACCGGCAACTGCACGAAGACCTCAAAAAGCCTCTCCTTTCCACATGAGAAGTTTGGCAAAATCATCGCGCAAGCTCCTGCCATGCTTGCATCAAGTCTAACCGCGAGTGGAACCGAGCCAGCTCCAATATCATAATTCTCTGCCTTACCCGAATACCAGGTGTTCATAAAAACGTCCATGTTGGAGAAATCTGCCCGGCTGCCCAGTGTTTCCGTTGGGGAGAGTGATCCAATGAGAGAGGTCATATGCCCGACTGTGGACAGGCTAACTATAGATATAGACTTGCGCATAAGAGTTGCTGCAGTTGCAAACTCCTTGTCCCCGTCTGATACCAATTCTTGCGCAGTTACAGGACCTACTTGGCACCCAACAACAGCGTTGCCAAAGTAGTTCTTGGTTGTCCTGTTCTCTATGTCTCTGGTACGGACATCGATGGGGTGAATAAAGCGGGATGGCGAGATGGCCTTCTCCGGGTGAAGTTGAAGCCGGGCACGTGTGATTGACCTCCAGGCGAGGGCAGCGATGCAGTCGTAGGAGGTGACGTAGTCAACTTCGCCCAGGAACGGAGCACAGCGCGCTTTGAGTTGTTGAATAATTGGCTCATCGATCTTGTATATCTTTGACTTGAAGGGTGGCGGTGGCGGAGGGGGCTTAAATTCGCTCTTGTCCATGACATAAAATATTGGCAGGCTTTCTAGTAAATCTTGCCTCGAGACGGATGGGTCCGGTGCTGGAGTATTGTACGGAGCCCTGTTCAAGTCGGGTGTGTATTTGGGAGCCTCCAGGCAGACTCGGTAGGCCTTGGTGCTTTGACAAACAAGAGACAAGAATATATTGATTGACGCCCAGTCCCCAGCAGCATGGTTCATTCGGAAGCCCAGGATTAGACCACCCTGAATAAGACTCAGTTGCAGGGCGCAGACAGAATTTTTGCCATTTACTTCTTCAGGAAGAAGCTGGATAAAGTCCAGATCATTTGAGGAGAATGAGTTATTGACCAAGATGGAGAAAGGCTTATGCTCTGTGGATCCAAATCGCCGGATGTTAACTTCCACCTGACTTTCTGGAGATACCACAATGCAAAGCTTTCCAGATTGCTGAAATCCCAAAGTTCCTGCCATGAACGGAAATTGACGAGTTGCATTTCTCACCCCTTCCACGACGGAGGAAATCAACTCGTCTGGATGAGCAGTGGGCTGAAGCTCATAGCAAATGAAAACTTTCACCGTCTTAGTGAAACCCATTTTGTCGAGGTCAGACAATTCGTATGTCTTGATTTCATCCATGATTCTCGTAATGCCCAGTAGATTTTGACAGAGTTGTAAAGTGTAAATGGGACTTGAATGTAATTAACGGAGCTGAAGGTTCGACTCTTACCACTTGTCAGCTCCACTCCACAGAGGAGTAAGTAGCCAAAAGAGGATTGACAAAAGCCCAAAAGTGATGAATATAATGACTTGAGAATAGAAGAGGCAGAGAATGGATTAATACAGAAACTTGAACACGACTTGCCCAGTCGGAAACCTAATGAGGTGTAGCTTCGCCGCCTTGATATTACCTGATTGAGTTCCCGATCAATTTCTTTGCCGAATGGTGTGAATTTGATTACTTTCCCTTCTTTTGATAAGAATGTGATTTGAGGAAACAGATGTACTACATTCGATCGTTTCAAATATAACGTTAGCTTAACTAACTTAACTAGACTAGTTAAGTTAACTAGGAACAATAATGGATGCCTCATATCTCGGGCAGCAGGCGGCGCGGAACGGATAATCATCATACCGTCGTAAGAATAACCTTCTCGGCTTTATTCCCTTGTCTACCCATGTAGATACGGAATGCCAGGAGACCAGAGTGTTTCGCAGGCGACTAAACCATCCTTGAAACCACAGCGTCGCCAAAATACTAGTTGTGACCGGTGCAGACGTTCAAAGCGGCGCTGTGTTGTGCTAAGCAGTTCAGAAGGAGTGTCTGGGACGATATGCACGAACTGTGAACGTCTGAGACACCATTGTACATTCGAGTTCGCGAAGCGTCATCCCAGCTCCCCGGTCAACAAAAGACAAACACAGAAAAGTGCGGAGGCCGCGGAAGGACTTGGGCATGATAAATCGAATATTTTTGACGGGCTGATCGAAGGGCTTCCCGACAGCACGGAAAACCAATTCAATGCATCTTCTGTGGCTGATCAGGATATCCTAGCGGCGTGGTTGAACTTCGATCATGAACGGATTCCAGATGACCACTTCGCATCGTTATCAAACAATTACGAGGCATCTACTCCTCTCGCACCAGCACGATGCGATACTCCAGCTACGGCAGAGACTCAACCCAATAACCAAATTTCACATTCATTCAATCGAATGAACACAGATCAATATGCATATGCTGTTCCGTTATCATTCAAAAGTCCAATCTATCTGTTGAATACCGGAATAGATGCAAAGATACTTGGTGATAGACTCACTCGGATCTACGACGCAATCTCAACAGCCAGTTCATGTAGTTTTCTCGACTATGATTGCAACCTTTATGCGACTGGAAATCGTTATCGAATAAGAGAAAGTAAATCTGGAAGCTCAACGGAGTCGCCACCTGCGATATCGACCATTAATCCTCCACATAATACACCAAACAACAGACTCCTCCAGTATGCTCCCCCAATACCGACAGACGAGGAAATCATCCACGAGATCTCCCTTCTGGGGAGCGTTCGATTCTTAGATCATTTCAGTCACCTTTATGGCAACCGGCTGGATTCCAACGCACGGAGAAAATCTGATGCAGCCTTAAAGGCAGTTCTCCTTGCATTTTCAATGCAATGGTTGCCGGCGGCTGATGGAACAGACAATATTGCCCCGCAATCTCTGGATTCCAGGAAAATAGAATCTGACTCGACTTTAAATGCCTTTACTGATGCTTGGCTTCGAGCCCGAGCACTCTTAGAGGATGCTCGCCATGTGAAGACATTTCGTGTCATTATCGCAACACTGACCTTTGTCGGCATTGTGTCGCCAACAAAAGTGAGGCACATGGAAGGTGTCGTGCCTCATGATTTCCTTGACTCGGCTCTGCAGAAGCTTTGCTACTTGGATGGACTTGTTACGCAATACCGCGAGCACCTAGGTCCATCTTCCACATATAGTGCTCTTTTAGAAGCAAGTCTGAATCTTATTCGCTGGACTGGCTACATCCGTGACACAGGAGCGGCACTGGCCACGGACCGGCAATGCAGGATTCCTGAGCTTTGGGGCTTTTTTGAAAAAGGTAGGGTGATTGCCCATTTCTATCTACGGAACTGACAATATGAAGTCGCTTTGAACAAGGAGTCTATGTCGGGTTGGTCTGCCTATCAAAACATTCTAGCATTTGATGGCCATGTCCAGGGCATATGTCTGAAGGCCAGTGCAGAGACATTCTGTGTCTGGAGGAAGATAATAAACATCAAATCTTGTACGAGAAAGTCAACTAATTCTTCGCCTGGACATCAACAATCGATTGTCGAAGCCATACATTCTAGCGTGGCAGCCATCGACCAGTTGAATGCGTCGTTTCAACCATTCATAGCCCATTCTATCAGCAATTTTCTATATCTTTCCACCTGTCCTAGAATCTCTATTGGTGAGCGAGTTCTTTCCACTTGTCCCCTTTACGACCAATGCCGACTAACGAGTGTTTCTTTAAAAGTTTCTCTTGTGATGTTCTGGAATTTGGGTATCTTCTTACTTAACGACGTCTTCAAAAACGCCTCCAAGTACCTCAATGTTTCGGATGAGGAACAACTCGCTCCTATAATCCGGAAATACCAACAAGACGCAGCGTTATGTGTCACATCCACGGTTGAATGCGTGCTCAACCTCCCCGTGGAAGAGGCCTTCAATCTTCAAAATGGCCTAGGTGCAGAAGTTCCGATCACGGCCTATCATGTCACCCCAAGTATAGCTGTGACAGCCCTTCAAAAGGCCATTGAGGGTGTTATCCAACTGCACCTTCATTCAACTCACGACGCTGATCTCTTTGAGGGAGACTGTCGCATACCCGTGCCTGATGGAACCTGGGATCGACAGATCGATGTCTTGATGAAGGGTCTCATGTCACTTGATGTTACTATTGGTGGATCACAAACTTCAAGCATGGCCCTTCGGCTGTTGATGCAGCGATATGGCGACATTCTATCTGAATGTTGGACTTCGGATTTCGATACATGACTCGTAACTATTATATGTCAATAAATACCATCTCCCTTTTTGTTAGGCCCATCATCCTTTGTCTTGATCAACGCATGCTCCATGCATGTAGGACCTAGGTTGTGAGGCTATGACCGCTCTCCACATGCCGATGATCACCTCGGCCGAAACACCCCGCAACTATTGCAACTCAAAAGCTGAAGATCATCAAGATGAGCAGAGATCAACAGGCTTTGGGCTGGGAACCTACACGAGTCCGCCGTTACCCCTCTCAGCTCCTGCTTATGCGGGGCTACTGCAGGAGGCCATCACGTATGCCCCTGAAGACATCTCGGCTGTGACATGTCAATCTCATAGGGAGTTCGGCACTCGAGCCTGTGCGACGAGATATCGAGATCGGAAAAATTATAAGATTGCGCCCCTGAAACAAAGAAGCTGTCTTATATGCCCCTTTTGTGGTCTCAGTCCCGAAACCCCCACGCCATGACATTTGCTGCAGAAACGGGCTATGTGGGAAATCTCACTCCATCCGAGGAGGAGAAGCTTCGGGAGTTCTGGAGGATCTTGATTCAATCATGGGATGAAGAAGTACCCAGCCCCGACGGAGCCTCAGCAGGAGACTCCGACAGCACGCCAAAGTCACATCGACGATTCTTCTCCCTGACTCGCTCACCAACGCAGCCTACCGAGGAGGAGACATCGGCTATCCCCGCTAAGCAATTAGCCACCCTCAAGAACCTGAACGCAAGTCCAGCCGAGACCAAGACAGTTCAGTCGCTTCTCTTGAAGCTTCCAGGCGATAGGCTTCGGACGGCGCTTTTGACCATTCTCAAACAAGACCATCCTGACGCTCTTCTTTTGCGCTTCCTTCGTGCGGAGAAATGGAACGTCCCAAAAGCGTGGATCAAGTTAGTCTCGGCTTTGAACTGGCGTGTCAATGAGTACAAAGTGGATGAGGAGGTTCTGCTCAAGGGCGAAGCGTACGCGCTTGAAAAGTCCCAAATGGAAGGAGATCCACCAGAGAAAAAGGATAGCGAGGGCTTTATGTTGCAGGCTACCACTGGAAAAGGTCACTTCCATGGCTGCGACAGAATGGGTCGACCCATTTGTGTTATTCGAGTACGAATTCATGACCCAAGCACCCAGACTCGAAAAGGATTGAATGACTTCATCATTCAGTGCATCGAGACTGTTCGACTACTTCAGGTTCCGCCCGTGGAATCCATGGCGATTGTCTTCGATCTCACAACGTTCACGCTTGGAAATTGGGAGTTCCCTCCGGTTAAGTTCATCATCGACTGTTTCCAGGAAAACTATCCTGAGTCTCTCGGCGCGATGATTTTCTACAACGCCCCGTGGATCTTCTCCAGCTTTTGGAAAATGATCAACGGTATTCTTGACCCCGTGGTTGCCGCCAAGGTGCACTTCATCACTGGTGCCAAGGCTCTTGAAGAGCTGATTCCTCGCGAGAATATTCTGAAGGAACTTAGCGGAGAGGAAGACTGGGAATATGAATATGTGGAGCCTGTTGCTGGCGAAAATGACAAGCTGAATAATACTGTCGCCCGGGATATCATTCTCGCAGAAAGAAATAGCCTTGGTGCTGACCTTTTCAGTCTAACCACCCAATGGATCGCAGATCCTAAGACAGACTTGGAAAGCCGAGAACAGGTAGTTGAGAAATTGCGCAAGAACTACTGGGATCTTGACCCCTACGTCCGAGCCCGGACTGTTCTGGATCGAACAGGGGTGATCAAGGGCGATGGAACTGTCAATTTCTACCCTGCCGCGAAAGGCGAGACCACGGAGAAGCCCACAATAGCGGAGAATTTGGATGAAACGCCAGTTCCGGTAGCTGCATGAATTCGGAGCCCAGAGGCGTCTTTTGGATGTTATGTCCATATTGCGGGGCTGGCGTTGCTTGTAATACGAAATTACCTACTTCTGTTTGGCTTGATATAGGAGTCAGTCCGATGCGTGCTGTGACCTACTTGGCCTTTTTGATTTGCTATTCTCTTGTCTGTCGCATGTAAAGCAACCCTGTTCAATATATGAACCCACCGCTGTTATCTTGTTACGCACTTGCTTGGTCCACGTCAATGTCTTTAGCGTTAACGCATGTCTCTTTTGCTTTATGCATTAACGCTGGTGGCGTCTCAACGGCGGTCCAAACGAACCCTGCAAGTTACACATAATTGCCGGTCCTCTATGTCTTGGGAAAGGTGGCTGCAGGTCTCTGGATTTCATCAGAGCTGGAAACCCCAATGAAGGCTTGATTTTCAGAAGATCATTACGATAAAAAGGCTGACGGCCCGCTCCAGTGCACTAAATCTCGCTCCGCCCGCAGATGCATTAGTTTCATGTCTCATTGCTCATGACGCTTGGAGTTCCACATAGCCCTACTGTACTTGTCCTGCACGGACGGGCTGATTCATGGGTAAATTCTGGACCAAGGTAAAATGTACTGTGTATTGACCCTAAGCGAAGCTGTTAGCTGCAGAAAGCTGTCGCGTCTTGACCATGCCTAGAAAGGGTGAGAGGAGCGCAGGTCTCGGTCCAATCATCGTGACTATTGTCAATCCAAAAGCAGGGTTGCAACGTGCCAAGATACCGTAGTCTAGAGATCTACACTGGTGGCTAAAATACAACACAGCTTGTGATACGATATCCTTGTCACCCAGTGTTGGCCGAACTAGTGGACTCGATAAAAATACCCAGGGATATCATTTAAATCATCTGTTTCCCTTCACCTTGAACTAAGTTAAGACCTGCTCGCAACAGACCTTTGCAAGTATGGCACCAATTTCGATCGATATATTGAACATTCCCCTCTACGCTCTTGTAGCTGGAGCAGTTGCTTTCGTCTTTTTGTCTTTGAAAGCCCTGCGAGAGTTCCAAAGTATAAAACCTTCAGTTTCTAGAGATTGATACCTTAGAGATGCTAACCTCTAGTCAAGGTTGGAAGTATTCTCGTGATAATGGTTGCCAGCCGCCATTGCATAGTGTCTCGCATGGCCCATTTGGTATCAGTATGATATTGTCAATGGTCAAAGCTGGGCGTGAATACCGCTTTACCGAGCTTATTCGTGGCTGGCACAGGGCTTACGGCACTACATTCAAAGCGAATATGGGGGGCCGAAAAGCCATCTTCACAGCCGAGCCCAAAAATATCCAAGCTGTTTTGGCACATAAATTCAAAGACTTTGAGCTAGGATCTATCCGCAACGAGGCAGCACGTCCATTACTCGGCTCGAACGTCTTCACTACAGACGGCAGCGAATGGGAGCACTCACGGGCTATGCTCCGTCCCAACTTTTCTCGCACTCGCGTCTCCGACACGGACATATATGAATCTCACGTTGCCAAGCTCATCAAGCACATTTCCCGAGATGGGTCCACGGTTGATCTGCAGGATCTGTTCTTGAGAATGGTGATTGTACTCGAACTCCTCGCGTGTATCTCGCTAATGAAAGACAGACCATCGACACTGCAACTGAATTCCTGTTCGGAGAATCGACCAACTCTCTTGAAGATCTAAGCTCGTCATCCCCTGGCTCCATATTTGCCAGAGAGTGGGATCTAGCCCAGGAAGGAACTGCAACGCGTTTACGAATTGGTCCTCTGATGAATTTCTACCCCAATCGGAGATTCTGGAAGGCAATAAAGACATCCCGAGATTACGCCGAGCGGCTGGTCCAGAAAGCAATCGACTATCGAATTGCTGTCAACAATGGTCAAGAGGTTCCTAAAGAGGTCCAACAGCTAATGGATAAGCAGTATGTGTTTTCCTATGAGCTTTCAAAGGAAACACTCGACAAGAAACAGCTCACGGATCAGTTACTGAGCATTCTGCTAGCTGGCCGTGATACAACTGCCAACACATTGAGCATAACCTTCTTCCACATGGCAAAACAGCCTGAGATATGGAACAAGGTTCGACAAGAGGTACTCGCTCTAGAAGGACGACGACCGTCATTCAACGATTTGAAATCAATGACTTACATGTCATGGGTTCTAAATGAAAGTAAGACGCAGTTCCATAGGGTCACTCACAAAATACTAAATCATATCTAGCATTACGCTTGTATCCTATTGTCCCCTTCAATCTTCGAATGGCAAACAAAGAAACACACCTCCCTGTCGGCGGTGGCCCAGATGGGAAGTCCCCCGTCCACGTTCCGAAGGGTTACGAAGTTATCTACAGCGTATACACTATGCACCGATCGGCTGAGCTTTACGGGCCAGATGCTGATGAGTACCGTCCTGAGAGATGGGAAAAGTTGAGACCTGGTTGGGCGTATCTACCATTTAATGGCGGTCCTCGGATCTGCCTTGGGCAGCAATTTGCTTTAACTGAGGCTGGATACACCATTGTTCGAATTATGCAAGAGTTCGAGGCGATGGAAAGCCGTGATCCGAGCCCCTTTGTGCAGAACCTGAAGTTGACTATGTCAAGTGCTAATGGGGCAATGGTTGGATTCACGCCTGTCCCGGTTTCCTGATTGCAGGTAGACGAGTTGCTCTCTTTAGTTATTCTTATGTTGATATCTTCGGTGCCCATACGTTGTACAACCTGGTACATGAATCAAATCCATCTATGAAGCTTTACGTCGCGGTCCCTTCTACAGACAAATAATAATTCGAGGTGACAGAGGGTTACTGGCAAAGGAGACCCGCTGTTGGTGCTCTGACTATGTTGACCAATTGTACTGTCTCTAAACTAGAAGGTCTAGTAAAAAGGCCTATCCGTTTATGCCCGTACAGTAGGTAGACAACTCTATTGCGCGCCTGATCCAGAGCCTTGGTGTAGAAGCTTGAATGCTCTTGGATGTCCTTGATCAGGGCTTGAGGTGGATCAGCCCCAGATCGGGTGCCGATAGACTTGCCGATCAATGTTCAGCTCCTGTGACTTTCGCTCCGGCATGTCTACAGTGGTTCTAATGGTTTATTGGCCATTTGACAACCCAATCCTTGACAGCATTTTTTGAAAAGCGGCGATTTGATATGGATAGTCCTAGGCAAGGAGTGACATTGAAGTGGTAGTTTTGCTTCTACACGTATGGTCCTTTTCGGCTTTGCTGTCCAAGACAGCTTTCCCGATTTTGCTACAATACAATATGAAGCATGGGTATGAGCTTTGCTGGATTTTGCAATTTTCCTCAATATTTGTCGGCTGCTTGACCCAAGTAATCTGATACTAGGAGTCCAAAGGGGGGCCTTTGTTTTGTCTCCTGTTTGCCGTCTTCATTGAAGCCCGGCCAGGTCTTTCGGTCAATACAAATGCTTTAAATTGTCTAACCAACTATAACTAAATGCAAGCTTTGCTGTAATCCTGAAATTTAACCTTTCGGCCATGCGAGTTTAGGTTACCCCCTGGCCTTCAACCATGAGACAGCATCGGGGCCACCCGCGGAAGTGGACCGAACGTGATTAGGCCTAACTTGTACTGATGCCTACTGGCTAGAAGAGGTTGAATTCAGACTTTGCTGGTCGGGTTGTGAGGTAGTCTGACTCGCTATATGCTTTTAGACTTTGTGGAATCTCACCCGGATGGAATACGAGCTCTCAGCCCAAAAAACCCCAGCTGCATAACTCAGCCGACAACTAAAGATGGTTCGTCCCTAGTCGTGCTAGTCCTATCGCTTGGATGACCCGGTATAATAAACCTCAGCTTTGAATCATTTGTTGACGCACAGACTAGTTCTCGTATGTCCGACCCTTAGTGGACGGAATGTCGCTAACCATCACCCTTCTTGTTCCGCACCAAAATGCTGGAATATAGATAAGACGTAGACCAGGCTCCATTTATGGAATAGAATATTTCCAACAGCAATACTCACATATCTTGGGCATGTCTCTTCCTCGGTCTCTGCAAAATTTGCAGACTTTGCCCTTGCGAGCCATCGAAGACAAGTCGCTCTTCCCTCAGGGTCGATTCATTGTATCTGCACCAGCTACAAGGGATGAAAGTAGCCCTCTAGTTGTCGGGAAAGGATCTGATTCTGTGACAAAAACGTGGTTCAAAACACCGGTCCGTACTTGTGATATATTGTGCTCGAGACATAACACTGACAGGTTCCATGCGAGATAGCCCCTTAATGAGGCTGCTATAGAAGCGCTCCAGAGTGTTCAACTTTTCGCTGACACACACGATCAAGGCTGGGTAGATGGTCGTGCGCTTGGGAATTGGACATGGTTGGAGATAGCCCTCTATGAAAATGAGTCAACTGATGCTCCTCGGGTCAGGGAAGGCGTTGATTTGGTATGGCAGAGTCATAAGAATGATATGGGATCGAAAGAGTATGAATGGGCAAGTATTCCACCTCACATCTTGAGGGTGACCATGCTAATAACCTTGACAGCTGGGTGGTGAAATTCTTGCAGGAAAGCATGACTTACTAGGATTACTAGAAGTAATTCTGTCTTTAGAATTTATATTAGCGTGATCCTCTGCTGACATGGGAATAGGTTGGAAATTGTATTGGAGCTCGGGTGTGTGCCCGTTATACTGGCTGGGAGCTGTACGGTAGAGCTGCATGCCTGGTACTCGAGATGGGAACCCCCACAATCATCGATACGCCTCCTAGCTATGCTCAAGTATTCGAGGATACTATTGCAGTGCAACAAATTTTGAACTGTGTCAACTCCAACAACTCGGCATATGCTCCTAAAATCAAAGCAGCATGGGACCGTGCCGAGACCTTTGCTGGTAATGAGAAGCGGCCTCTCCGCGTTTTGGCTCTTGGTGAGACTCCTTTGACAATATTAAAAGCCGACTTCTTATAACGACTAATATTTTTCTCAGATGGAGGTGGTGTTCGAGGCTATTCCTCCTTGATGCTACTGAAAGAAGTCATGGACCGAGCAGCCCCTAAACAGAAACCCTGCGAAGTGTTCGATATTATCGGGGGAACTAGTACCGGCGGGTGAGTAGTCGCAAACGACTTCACTTGGCTGGTCTCTTCAAGAGAATCTGACATTGACTAAAACAGTTTGATTGCTATTATGCTAGGCCGGCTGAAGATGACTGTCCAGGAATGTCTTGACGCATATGATTCAGTAATGAAAGATGTCTTCGGCTCCGGCTGGCTACACACCCATATTGGCAAGCCATTGGATTACCTTACCAAGGGGCGAGTTCTACTCTGCTGGGCAATTGGAGAAGGTAATTAAGGATCTGCTTCGCAAAAGACTTCCAGCAGGTCAGAGTGCAGAGGACGCCCCGCTACTAGATGAAGCAAATCCGTGCAAAATGTAAGAGGACCTCCTCTGCTTTATTCCATTATGCTTTACAGGAATACTTGGACTAATAATCAAAATCCAGCTTCTTGATGGCAACACGCGAGGAGTCAGGCAGTAACCGCGGACCTGTCTTTCTTCGCTCTTACACAAATGACCTAGCTGCCCCGGATCCCGATCTATCCAAGATCAAGTTATGGGAGGCTGCTCGCGCCACCTCCGCAGCCCCGGGATATTTCCAGCCTATTCAAGTTGGCAGAGTTAAGCTTGTAGACGGCGGTCTACTAGCCAATAACCCCCTTGGATGGTAGGCTATTTAATTCATAGAAACCATTTTGCTACGACTAACTTTTTGCTCTCTACAGGCTTTGGACCGAGATTCTCAGTGTGTATGGTCCAACTCGTGAGACAGACTGTTTCCTCAGTATTGGCACCGGGATGGGTGCCAACGTGGCAGTCGCTCAACCAGGTCTCGACTTTAAAAAAGCGATGCTGAGCTTTTCGGATATCGCAACCAATACGGAAAGCACCAATATTCTTTTCCGGGCACTTGTTGATGCATTTGCACCTCATGCCCAGACGAAGAAATATTATCGGTTGAACGTCAGCAAGGAACTTCCTGAACCGACAGACTCCAAAGGCATTCTCGGCTGGTTAGCGGGAAAGCAAGCGTTGAAGGGTGTACTAAACAACTTCGAAGATCCAGGGTCCCTTGATGACGTGGATGCTATCCCAAAATTGAAGGGGTGGACTGCAGAATGGATCAAGGCGCAACAAGATATTATCAAATCTTGCAGCGAGGCACTTGCGAGGAATCTCTAACTTAGCTAACAACTTCTTGAAGGCCTTAGTTAGTTAATTTTAGCCTACATGTATTAGGTCAATGAAATAATTAGGGCTTACGGCAATGGAAGAATGACCTGCTTGTTTCTTTGTGGATTCCATCGATATTTCTAGAAGCATAGTATCAGTCACTCTCATAACCAAGCTCCTGCAGCGACCACAATAGATCGTAGTCATCATCAGGGTTATCCACATTTGCGGAATTAGGTATCTTTTCCATGATTCCCTTGAGCTCTTTCAGGTTAGATGATCCTGACTCGTAGTGGGCCATCAATGCATCCGCCTGCCTATCAAACTCTTCATTCTCACCCTTCTCGTATCCCCTGATACACAAATACTCTAGACTGTCAGGGAGACAATCTACCAGCATAGGCGTTTCACCTTTTTCCATAGTTCCACTGACGCTGACTCCCCTGGCAAAATATAACAAAAATTCGAACCCCAAGCTCAGCTTCTTCAAAGACCCGAGATCCTTCAGCGACCCGCTATGCACCCATATCGAGCGTAGAATTTCAAGCAGGGCGGGGTCCTCATCAGTCTCAAATGGACTCCCATATCGATCAAAACTATATTCCATGCATTCGTAGTCATTTTCGTCTCCTACAACCCCTTCCAGGTCGACGAAACCATCAACGTCAAGATCAAGAACCTCCAGGGTTCCTTTGTGCCCTAAAATCGATTTGATGATTGCCTTGGGATTGACCATCGGGTTCCCTCCATCCCTGCTTGCCCTGCCTCCCATTGAATATTGGAACTCTCTGAGGGCTCTGCACGATGATATCAGTTGAACAAGAGTCGTCGAGGCAACATGTGAGTGGTTAATTGCGATCCTGCTAATGTTTGAGGGTCTATCAAGAGTTCTTTCTCCATTTTCGTCCTCCTTAACGATATCTGCCCCGATAGATTCGATAGATGGAAGTTGATCAAATAAGGCCCAGCAACTGAGCAAGTCCATTTCAACGAAGAATCGACCATCAGACCAGCTACTGTCGGATTTATTGATCAGGTACACCTTCCGCAGATTTTGAAGGTAAGGCTTTGTTTCGGGGCTGGCATTGGTTTGACGAAGAAACTCAACAAGTGGATATGGCCTCTTCTCTTGATAGTTGTGAAAGGGCTGTGTTGTGGCCATCGATATAAGGTTGGGCGAGAGCACAATGAGAATTGCAGTTAGAGCTTGCGCAATTAATGTGCCAAGCGTATCACTGTATCTGTCCGCACAGTTAGTCAACTGTCCAAATAGCTCCGATCAACCGATTCCTACTTGTAATATCCATATTCCCCTGTCGCATCTTCCATTCTCTGCATAAGAATACTGACGATGCGATCCTCGCTGGAGCCCAAGAACCCAGCTTTCTTCACAGCCTCTCGCACGAGAGCCGTGTCTTCATCGCTCAATCCGCGTTGGGGTGCAGCCTCTTTGAAGTCCATATGACAAGATGTCGCTGAGCAGGACTCAATGTGGCGCACGTAATGTCCCAGACTGGGCCGTTTCAATATATTCATAAGCAGTACGAATGCCGCGTCGAGGTTCTCGTCATTTGAATAGATGCTGATTTTATCATAAATCTCGCGTGTTGGCATGTCGCTCATCGAGTGGAGAGCGCGACATTGGATTGACAAGGCGGCCACATCTCGGGCGGAGTGGAGGTAGGATAGGATTCGCTGATGAATCTCAAGAGGAAGCCCGAGAAAAGCCATGATGAATATCCAAGATCTCTTGGGGGTCGCGCTTCATTTAAGTAAGCTGTGGGAGTCAGCCGCCCAAACAGGCATA
>ERZ1673737.1199-NODE-1199-length-26747-cov-4.494755_pt1 | contig 26747 bp, 24 predicted proteins | sample MGYA00580211_ERZ1673737 | MGnify/ENA primary metagenome ERZ1673737 (study PRJEB41218, sample SAMN15661789) | gut metagenome | host: Homo sapiens | place: Canada: London | collected 2015-08-20/2019-03-30 | study: EMG produced TPA metagenomics assembly of... | reverse complement strand
GCTATCTTTAAAAGGATTAGTTTTAGGATTTTTTGTGAGATTTTCCTAGAATTATTAAATGTATAAAAATTTATAAATAAATTAATTGACAGGATAAATAATATGTCAAACGCAAAAGAACTTTTTTCAGCGTTATGGTCGGCTGCTGATGAAATGAGAGCCAAAATGAGCGCTGATGTTTATAAAGATTATTTGTTAGGTCTTGTATTTTATAAAAGTTTGTCTGACAAATATTTGGCTAGTGTTGCTGACCTTTTAGAAAATAGACATGATATGTCTATGGATGAAGCTCAAAAGCTTTATGAACAAACAGAAAAAGAAGGACAAGAAGATTGGGAAGATCTTTGTGAAGAATTAAAAAATACCTATGGTTGTTTTATCCAGCCTCAATATACTTTTACTGCATTCTACAATCAAATCAATAGTTCAGAATTCAGATTAGAAAATTTGAAACAAGCATTCCGTGAAATCGAAAAATCCCAAGGATCAACCTATGATGGATTATTTGATGATTTTGATATTCAGTCAAAGGATTTGGGAAAAAATCCGATGGAATGTAATATGACGATATCGGCAGTTATAAAAGCACTTTCTGATATCAACTTTGCAGAATATGGAGATGATGCTTTAGGCGATGCTTACGAGTATCTTATTGCGCAATTTGCCTCTGAATCTGGTAAAAAGGCTGGTGAATTCTATACTCCTCAAGCTGTATCTAAAATAATTGCAAAGATTGTTACCAATGGAAGAGAAAAAAAACAGGATTTCTCTATTTATGATCCTTGCTGCGGTTCAGGTTCTCTTCTGCTACAAATCAAGAATTGTATGTATCGGGAAGGAAATAAAGATTACAGTAAATTTGTTCAATTTTTTGGTCAGGAAATCAACAATCAAACTTACAACCTGGCAAGAATGAACATGATGTTACATAGGGTTCCTCCTGAGTATCAACACTTAAATAATGGAGACACATTATCAACTGACTGGCCGGTAGAGGAGCCAACAAATTTTGATGCTTGTGCCATGAATCCGCCTTATTCCTTAAAATGGAATGCCTTAGATTCTTTGATGACAGACAATAGATTCCAGCACTATGAAAGATTGGCTCCAAAGTCAACTGCTGATTATGCCTTCCTGCTACATGGCTTTTACCACTTAAAAACTGACGGTGTAATGGGGATTGTCCTGCCTCACGGAGTGTTATTCAGGGGGGGGCAGAAGGAGTTATTAGAAAACATTTAGTCGAAGACGGAAGCATATATGCCGTCATAGGCCTGCCTGCAGGATTATTTTTCAATACTGGTATTCCAACCTGCATAATTATCCTCAAGAAAAATAATACCAATAGAGACATTTTATTCATTGATGCATCCAAAGACTTTGTAAAAGAAAAAGCTAAGAATTATTTAACAGAAGAGCATATCAATAAGATCTTATCTGCATATTCTGAAAGAAAAGACATCGAAAAATACTCCCATTTAGCTTCATTCGAAGAAATTAAATCTAACGATTACAATCTGAATATTCCTAGGTATGTAGATACTTTTGAGGAAGAAGAACCTATTGATTTGGTTAATGAATTCAAAGCATTACAAGAAAATGATGAACAAATTGAAATGATTTCATCACAAATAAATTCATATCTCAAAGAACTTGGTTTTGAAGAAAGTATTAACTCAAAAGAAGAAAAGAAATCATTTCTGGGGAAAATTTTTGGTTAATAAGGAGAAAGCAGATGTCTAATATAGAAAGAAAACCAAAAATTAGATTTCCTGAATTTACTGACGCTTGGGAACAGCGTGAAGTAAGAGATTTATTGGTTGAGAGAAACGAAAAATCACCAAAGACAGATGAATTTCCTCTTATGGCATTTATTGCTAATAAAGGTGTCGCTGAAAAAGGTGAAAAATACGATAGAAGTGCATTAGTAAACGATACTGAAAATAAATTATATAAGAAAACCAAAAAGGGAGATTTTATATATAGTTCAAATAATTTAGAAACAGGTTCTATCGGTTTGAACACGTTTGGAAATGCTTGTATTTCACCTGTTTATAGTATCTTTTATCCTACAGGCGCAATTGACTCAGACTTTATTGGGAGAAGATTTACTCGTAAAGATTTCATAAACTCAATGATTAAATGGAGACAAGGTGTTGTTTATGGTCAATGGCGAATTCATGAGTCAGATTTTTTAAAAATAAATATTTTAGTACCTACATATGAAGAACAATTAAAAATAGGAGCTTTTTTTAAGAGATTAGATTCCAATATCACCCTTCATCAGCGTAAGTTAGAAATTTTAAAAAAACTAAAAAAAGGCTTCCTTCAAAAGTTATTTCCTCAAAAAGATAACAAAGTTCCAGAGCTTCGCTTCCCTGGTTTTTCTGGAGATTGGGAACAGTGTAAGTTAGGAGATCTAGGAACAACATATTCAGGATTATCTGGTAAGAAAAAAGAGGATTTTGGACATGGAGAAGCAAGATTTATTACATTCTTAAATGTTATGAATAATGCTATTTCAGATCCTAGTATGACCGGAAGTGTTGAAATCGATAATAAGCAAAATAAGGTTAAGAAAGGAGATGTACTTTTTACAGTATCATCTGAGACGCCTAATGATGTTGGAACGTCTTCTGTAATAGTGAATGACTGTGAAAATACTTACCTTAATAGCTTTTGTTTTGGTTATAGACCTAAAACAGAATTTGACCTCTTTTATCTAGCATATATGCTAAGAGCACCATCTTTTAGAAATGATGTTATTCTTCTTGCGCAAGGAATATCAAGATATAACATATCTAAAAACAAAGTGATGGAAATTAAAATCACAATCCCTTCTAGTGAAGAACAGCATAAGGTTGGCTGTGCAATGAAGTCAATTGATAACCTTATCACCCTTCATCAACGTAAATTAGAAATTTTGCAAAACATAAAAAAAGGATTTCTTCAACAGATGTTCGTATAGAGATAAATGCACCTACGCCATAAAAAATAGTTATTAATCAATGAACTATGAGTTAATGCATAAAAAATTTCGGGCATAAAACTTTATATAGTAAGACCCTCAGGTTCATTCTTTTTTAAATAAATTACGGAGTAAATTTGTATGTCTCAGATGGAATCTGAAATTGAAGAAAGACTTATTAAGCAACTTATAACTGGAGATTCCCAGTGGAATTATAGAGAAGACATTCATACAGAAGATGATCTTTGGAACAATATTAGACAGAAATTAGATGCAAACAATATAGCAAAACTCCAAGGAGTGAAACTTACTGATCCAGAAATGGAACAGGTAAAAGAATTTATTAGAACGCAAGGAGAAAGTCCTTACAAAGCAGCTGTATGGCTAGCAGGTGAACGCGGTTTAGCTCAAATTCCTTTAAAAAGAGATGATGCGAGTTTAGGCGAAATTTACCTTGATGCTATTAACAACAGAGAAATTGCTGGTGGCCATTCTTCCTACGAAGTTATAAATCAATATGTTTCATTTAAGACTGATCCTACAGACAGAGATAGACGTTTTGACGTTACTCTACTTATCAATGGTTTTCCTTTAATTCATATTGAGTTAAAGAATCAAGATCACGGTTATATAGAAGCATTTAACCAAATAAAGAAATACATTGGTGAAGGCAAGTTTTCTGGCATATTTGGTTTAGTACAAATGTTTGTAATTTCAAATGGTACAGACACTAAATATATTGCGGCCGCCACTCACGACAAATTTAACGAGAAGTTTCTTGCTTCTTGGGTAAATAAAAATAATGAACGTGTAGACAACTATCTTGATTTTGCAAGAGAAGCATTAAATATTCCTCAGGCCCATATGATGGTTGGAAGATATTGTGTTATAGATGCAAATGAAAAGAAAATAATTCTATTAAGACCATATCAAATACATGCCATTGAAGCTGTAAAGACTGCATCAAAGAGACACGAATCAGGATATATTTGGCATACAACAGGCTCTGGAAAGACCATTACTTCATTTAATGTCACTCGTAATCTCCTTGAAATTCCAGAAATTGAAAAGTCTGTTTTCCTTATCGACAGAAAAGATCTTGATCAGCAAACAACTCTTAGTTTCCAGGGATATGCACAAAATACTGGTGATATCATTGAAAATACAAATAATACCAGTGCTCTTGAGAAAAGCTTAAGTAGTAAGGATCGTGTTGTTATTGTAGCAACCCGTCAAAAGTTAGATTGTTTGATGGACAAATGCAATATGGCTATTGCAGGAAATAATCCTAACTCTTATTACTACAAACTTTCGCAAAAGATCAAAGCCAAAAATGTAGCTTTTGTTGTTGATGAATGTCACCGAGCAATCAGTTCAATAGCAAAAGATTCTATCTCCAAATTCTTTAATACTCCTAATAAAACAGCTTTATGGTACGGTTTTACTGGAACTCCTATCTTTGATGAAAATAAGAAAGCAGCTGTTGGAAGTGGAGCTCGTACCACAGAAAAACAATATGGAAGATGTCTTCACAAATACACAATTAAAGAGGCTCTCCATGATAAAGCAGTATTAGGCTTTAAAGTCCAGAGTTCAGGCTTTTCAAGTCAAGAGTTGGAAATAGTTGCTAACTTATTGGATATAAAACTACCAAAAGGAGAGATTGATTCATCAAATAGAATACAGTTAGAGTCACAAATTCTTGACACCTATAAGATAAAAACGGGAAAAGAATTTTATGACAGTGAAAAACACCGAGAGCAAGTTATAAATTTTATTTGTAATAAATCTTTGTCTTTATTAAATCTTACAGCTCCTAAAGGCGAGGCTTTTGCTGGAATACTTACATGTCAAAGTATTTCAATAGCTCAAAAATATTATAAAGAGATTAAAGAGTTTATTAAGGCAGGAAAAGTCAAAGAGTCTATAAGAAGATATATTCCGGATTTTCCCAAAATAGCTATTACTTATTCTGTTGGAGAAAACGAAGATGCTTCTGACGCGAATCAGAACATGATGAAACAGTCGCTGTCTGATTACAATGAAATGTTTAGTACAAACTATTCTCTTGAAAATATCGGTGCATATAACACCGATCTCAATGACAGACTTGCCAGAAAAAAAGGTAAATACAAAATAAGAGAAAATCAGGTTGATATTGTTATCGTAGTTGACAGATTACTGACTGGTTTTGATGGGCCTTGCATATCAACTCTGTTCGTAGATAGACCTCCTATGAGTCCTCAAGGATTGGTTCAGGCATTCTCACGAACAAACCGTTTATTTTCAGATAAGAAATCTTGGGGAAATATTGTAACTTTTCAGATGCCGGCAATTTTTAAACAGGCATATGAAGATGCTTTAAGTCTGTATTCTGATGGAGGAGGAACATCTGTACTTGCTCCTACTTATAAGGAAGCGAGAGATACTCTTACCCTTGCATTGCATGGTCTTAAAAGCAAATTTCTCGATCCTAAGAAAATCGATATAGCAGCATCTGATGAAGAACTTAAATTATTTATTAAGCTTTATCAAACATTTGACCGATCTTTTAATGCCATTAAAACATATGAAGAATGGAATGAAGAAAACACTGTATTAAATCAAGGTGAAGATAACGAAATAATCATAAATATTGTTGGATATGAGTTATCAAAGGAAGACTTTGATAACTATGTCGGTAAATACAACAATGCAATTAATGAGATTAAGAGAAGAAGAACTGAAGAAGATATTGAAACTATTGATATAGACATCAGTTATGAACTTGAAACAGTAAGTCAGGATGAAGTTAATTACGATTATCTTATTTCACTAATGCAAAAATATATTGCCTCTGATGATGACAGTATTGTTGAGCAGATTAACGATCCTGCAATTGAAAAATATATTCGCGATATTTGTGAAAAAAATCCAAAACTTGGCGATGTTCTTAAAGGTGTATGGGATGAAATTAAAACAAATCCCTTATATTTCAAAGGTAAACAGGTAGTTATTGTTATCAGTGAAAGAATAGATAACATCATAACGAAAAAGATTAATGATTTCTGCGAAGAATGGTGTGTAGAAAAAACAGATATGAATTATTACTCAAAATACTACAACCCATTAACGAAACTTGAAATCAGAGATATGAATAAATTCTGTTATTTCGACATTTTTCGTGAGAAGAATCCAAAAATCTCAAAACTAAGGTATCACAAAAATGTAAGAGAATTAGCAGAACATCTTATTGTTGAAGAAATTCTTCCTTTACGTAATAGATAAACATAAAAAGAATAGGTAAAAAGAATGATTGATACCGATAATACAAATGAGACTCAACCTGAGAAAAGAAGTTATACAAGAAGAAAATCATATTCTTCATATGGTAACGGCAAACCATATCACGCTTTCTCTGTTCTATTTTACGATCCAAAAGAACTTGAGCTTGTAAAAAAAGAATCTTCTGAGAGTTTGGATGCAGAAGATGCTGAATTAATACAAGAATTATCAGAAACACCAGAAGAATGTAAAGCATCAGAAGATGTGGATAATTCAGCTTCTGAAGAAAGTTTGAAGAGTAAGAAGATCCAAAATACCGATTTTCAAAAACTTAAAGAAATCTTTGATAGTTCATCTCTTAAAAAAAATATTAAGGACTTAGGAATACTCAATTCTGGCATTCCAAACAGCAAAATTAGATTTTTTAAGGATAGTATTGCCAACAGTTTTGAAGTCCTTCTGTTTAAAGATGACAAGCCTTTAGAAGAGGTAACAAAAGACTGGGACTACATGCTTTGTAAAATATTTGATTCATTCTTTTTGATTACAAAACTTGAGCTTAATCAATCAGATCCAAATTTGAAAGTCGGCAATGGCGAAGTAAAATTTTACGGTTGCACTTCTAAAGAATGCGCATTACCAAAGAATAGTGGCTTAAAAGTTACAAGTGACAATGTTTATGAGGATTTTTCCCACCGAATTGTATTTGGAAATAGAGCTGTTTTAGTTGGTGGTAAGGGCTGCTCTAAAGTCCTAAATAGAGTTCTAATTTTATATCTGCTTGCTCAGGCATATATAAAACAAATGGAACAATATGCTGACGAGATAACTTTAGGATCTGAAAAGGCCCAAAAAACTTATCGAAAGATGTTGAAGTTTAATATCAACTACTTCTATAAGGTTCCATTTAAAGCAAGCAGAATTCAACAGACTGGAGATTACTGGAAAACAATATATAGCTTTTATGCAGTGGATACTGTTAAAGATGAAATGGTTAATAAAGTTGAAAGTTATGCCATGGAATCAAACAGCAAACGTAGATTTATCTTATCGACTTTATTGAGCGTTTTAGCTTTATTGGTATCAATATTAGCTTTTATTTATACAATGTGATTATAAAACATGTTGATTCTCTTATTTTAAAGACTAAAAAAATAATTTTGATAATTAAAATTAAGAAATCAATTAGTAATTAAAATAGTATTAACTATTTTTTTTGATATAAATATAATCTTAATTGTAAAAGCGCATTGATATTTTTTAAGTTCTAAAAAATTACAACAGTCAAGACTTCTTGACTGTTGTAACAAAATAAAATTTTTTAATTATCCTGAAGTTATCCTTATAGGATGTTCTTTGACAATCTATTTTTATGGATTACAAATTTCTGTATTACGTGTCTTCAAGAAGCTGTAAGAATGCATATTAGGTATATAAAAATAATATACCATTTGTCTCTCTTTGCATCTTTTATAAAGATTTCATCTTTCATCTTTTGTACTTAAATTTAAAATCATATAAATAATATTATATTAATTATGGTAATTAATATTTTTTATTAATTAAATATTAATGTATATTAATAAAAATTATATTGCTATAATGTAATGGCAAACTTACTTTTTATAGGAGAAAAATAATGACAGCATTGGAAAAAATTGCAAAGGCCTGTGCTTTTGTAATTTTTGCAGATGAAAAAATTGATCAATCAGAGATTGATTCTGCAAAATCACTTTTTAAAAAATATGGCTTTGATGAGAAAGAGGGCGAAGCTTTTTTAAAAAAAGAACTTAACTCTTTTATTGATGAAAGCGAAGAAGAGAAAAATGAGGAAGATGATATTTCTTTAGAAAATCTAGTTCTTGAAGATATTGATTCATTTGAGGTATTAAAGGATTTAACTTTGATTGCTGTAGCTGACGGCGAGATAAGTGTTAATGAAATTGATGTTATTCATTCTTTATCAGAAGCATTTGATCTTGAGCAAAGATTTGCGTCTATGGCGATTTTAAATGCGTTAAAAAACAATTCTGAGATTAAGATTTCTCTGGAGTAATATCATGTTCAAAACACCTTTTTTATACAAATTTGCAGAAAAATTAAATGAATCTGAAGTAAATGAAGAGACTTCTCATTATGATAATAAACAGCAAATGAATTTATTAGATGATGGCTCTCTTTTATGGTTTGCTGTAACAAAAAAAGCATACACTAATACTTATACTAGTGGTCACGTTGTACCCGCCCATAGAACCCCTAGCAATAAATGGGTTCCTTCTCGTTTTGTCAAAGGCAAGACTGATCGTCGTGTAGGAAAGTAATTTATTGCAAATATTATGACAGATAAATATCTGTTTTTTTCTTTATATAAAGATGCTTTACTAAAAATAAAGCATCTTGTATCAGATAGAGATAATGAATTATCAGGATGTATTTATCCTGATGGGAATTTTTTAATAAAAGAAGGCAATAAAGAATCTGCTTTGGTATTAGCCAACAGCGATTTTATATGGCATTCACACCCTGATGGAAAACTTTTCTTTTCATTAAATGACTGGTTATGCATTTTTTATTCAAATGCTAAATATATAGCATTGTTTGCAGGAAATAAAATTCTTGTGGTTAAAAAGACAGCTGTTCATGAGAAATTGTACTTAGAATTTCATAAAATCGCGTCTCAATTTCATGGATATAATTCTGTTATTTACTATAAATTTATTCAGATTCTAGAGATATATTTCAATATAGATGTTTCAACGGATATTGATGAAACATTACTTTTTAAATTTAATCTTGAATATGCAATATATAAAGAAGAAAGCAATTCTTTGATAAATATAAATATTTAAGGAAATTTCATGTATCTTATTCTTGCACAAAATGAAGATGTACATGCTGATGCCGTTCTGTATTATCTACAACAGAGTGGAGCTGAAGTCAGAAGATTTGATATTGCATATCTTTTTGATGAATATGGTTCAATTGAGTATGAAGAAAATAGGCAGAAAATATCAATTGAAATCGGAACATCCTCAGGAAGATTGATTTTTCCAAATGGAGATATCATCGTATCAGACGATATTAAAGGAATTTTCTGTAGAAGTTTTTATTTTCCAAAAGCTAAAGATGATGTTTCTGTTGCAGAGCAATTGGCTACAGCAGAAATACGTTGTGCTATTAGAGGTTTCTTTTCGTTAGTCCCTGATTCATGTATTTGGCTTAATAATCCGTATCTTGAAGAAAAAGTTGATAATAAGATTTATCAGCACCGATGTGCCTTATTACAAGGGCTTAATGTGCCAGATACTATGGTAACTAACAAAGCAGATATAGTTAGATCTTTCTACAATAAACACCATGGTCACATTATAATCAAACAGTTAAGTGATATATCTTTGATTGATGAAAAGCCTATTACTACACTTGAAGGTGATCCTGATTATGAATACAAAGGCTTTTATACCTCAAAGGTAAATGCAGAAGACCTTGATAATCTTGATGATTATTTTGGTCAAGGAAGTACTCCAGTACTTCTTCAAGAAGAACTTATAAAAAAATCAGAACTTAGAGTAACAGTAGTAGGCAATAAATGCTTTTCATACAGAATTTATTCTCAAGAAAATACAAAATCAATAACTGATTTTAGACATGTTGATAATTTAAAAACTGAGAAATGTCAATTAGATAGTGATATTGAAACTAAAATTCTGAAACTAGTAGCTTCATGGAAGATAAGTTTTGTAACAATCGATCTTGTTGAAACAATTGATGGAAGGGTAGTTTTTTTAGAAGCTAATGTTGTTGGAAATTGGTTGTGGCTTGAAATGAATAAAAGTGGCTCTGATATTGCCAAAGCTATTTCTGCGTTACTTTTGAAAAATTGAATTAAAGTTTATCGCTACTCTATTAAGTTATTTCTATGATATTTGGCCTAATTAAATAGAAAAAAAGCGTTTATATCTTTGAATTGCCAGTGTCTGATGAATTTTTTATGGATTTTATGTTTCAGTTGTTTCTTTATTAACCAATAATCTGTCGTAATCTTTCATTGGCTTAATAATAGCTAGCTTTAAAGTAAAAATTTTCTGGCAGATAGGTCAATTTTTCTTGAGATAAGAATTCCTTGGCATATCGATGCTTGGGAACATCGTAAGTTGAAGAATTTTGCATCATTTACAACCGGAAATGGGTTAAGTAGGGATGACATTACAGATGATGGAGAACAAGAATGTATATTGTACGGGCATCTTTACACTAATTATGGAATGATTGCGGATAAAGTGCTTTTTAAAACAAATGCAACTTTAAAGTATCCAATCCATAGTGAATATGGAGATGTATTAATTCCAGCATCAGATACAACTCCCACAGGGCTTGCCAGAGCTACAAGTATAGAAAAATCAGGAGTATTACTGGGTGGTGGCATCAACATTGTAAGACCAAATAAAGGTATTAACGGTAGTTTTTTATCTCTTGCTATAAATGCCAAAAAAAAAGCTCTTTTACAATTGATCAAAGGAACTACTGTTCGACATATTTATAATTCTGATATTCAAAATATTGATATTTCATTACCCAAAAATCTCCTTGAGCAAGATAAGGTTAGAAATTTTTTTAAGTCACTCGACAAAAATATTACCCTTCATCAGCGTAAGTTAGAAATTAAGAAAGTGATTTCTTAAAAAAATATTTCCTCGAAATGCTAAAAAATTTCTAAATTTAGTTTTTCCTGTTTTTGCTGACGCTTGGGAACAGTGTAAGTTAGGAGATGTTACAGATTCTTATTCAGGAGGAACCCCTACTGTAGGAAAAAATGATTACTATGGAGGTAACATTCCTTTTATCAGATCTGCTGAAATTAATAGTAAAAGTACGGAATTGTTCATCACAGAAAAAGGACTAAAAAATTCTTCCGCCAAAATGGTTTCTAAAGGCACTATTCTATATGCTTTATATGGTGCAACAAGTGGTGAATGCGGAATTTCTCAGATAAATGGGGCTATAAATCAAGCAATTCTAGCAATTATTCCTAAAAATAACTTTGATTCTTACTTTATAACAACATGGCTAAGAAGATCAAAGTTTGAGATTATCTCAACATACCTTCAAGGTGGCCAAGGAAATTTATCAGGTGCAATTGTAAAGGACTTAATTTTGAAGGTTCCAAGTATAAATGAGCAAAAAACAATTGGAACATATTTTGAACAATTAGACAACCTTATCACCCTTCATCAGTGTAAGTATTTCCTTTTATTTTCGGAGGCATAATTATGTTAAAAAAAATAAAGTCAGCAGATCTCTTTTATCAATATTATGCAAAATGGATTAAAGTTTATAAGGAAGGAACGGTAAGAGACGTAACTTTAAAGAAATATCTAATGACAAAGTCTTGGATAGAAAAGCTAGCTCCTACTTTAAAGGTCTGTAATTTGACTAGAGTAGCTTATCAGCAGCTATTAAATGATTATGCCAGTTGTCATGAACGACAAACTACTATGGATTTCCATCATCAGTTAAAGGGAGCGATATTAGATGCTGTTGATGAGGGGTTAATATCCAAAGATCCAACACGTAAAGCAATTATTAAGGGAAAAACTCCACGACAGAAGAAGATAAAATATTTAAATCAATTTGAATTACATAAATTGCTAGCAGGTCTTAATCTTACAAGAGATATTTCTTGGGATTGGTTTATTTTATTAGTTGCCAAAACAGGTATTCGTTTCTCTGAAGCTTTAGCTATTACCCCAAAGGATTTTGATTTTTCTCATCAAATTTTATCTATAAGCAAGACTTGGAATTATAAAGGTGATGGAGGCTTTCTTCCTACAAAGAATACCTCTTCGGTAAGAAAAGTACAGATAGATTGGCAGACTGTTATCCAGTTTTGTGATTTAATTAAAGATCTACCGCAAGAAAAGCCAATCTTTGTTAAAGAAAAATCTATATATAATTCAACAGTTAATGGTATTTTGGCTAGACATTGTAGAAAAGCTGGGATCCCTTCGATTTCTATTCATGGTCTTAGGCATACTCACGCTTCTTTATTGTTATTTGCTGGAGTTTCTATTGCCTCTGTTGCTAGGCGCTTAGGTCATTCAAGTATGACCACAACGCAAAAGACTTACTTGCATATTATCCATGAGTTAGAAAATCAGGATATAGACTTGGTTATGCGTTCTTTATCAAGCTTGAGCTAAAAATAAAGGGGATCTAAAAGATCCCCTAAAACTATGAAAAACTAAATTTTATTAAAGAGTGTGAACGCTGGAAGTATTGCCCTGACCGTAGTAGGCATTCTTGCCATGCTTTCTTAAATAGTGCTTATCAAGTAAAGTTTGCTGCATCGGGTAAATATCACCGGCCATCTTTAACATCATGGTGTGGAAGGCCATAAATGCTAATTCTTCTAATACAACAGCGTTATAAACAGCATTAGCAGGAGACTTGCCCCAAGTGAAAGGACCATGAGAGTGAACTAAGCAAGCTGGAATATCCTTGAACTCAAAACCACGTTTTTTGAAGGTTTCAACAATAACCTTACCTGTTTCAAGTTCGTATTGACCTTTAATCTCTTCATCAGTCATAGGACGGGTGCAAGGAATAGGGCCATAGAAGTAATCAGCACCGGTGGTACCTAAAGCTACAATATCACGACCTGCTTGAGCAAAAGATGCTGCATAGCGGGAGTGAGTGTGAACAACACCCATGATATCAGTAGATGCGCGATAGAGCTCTAAGTGAGTATCGGTATCAGATGAAGGATTTAACTTACCTTCAACTTTTTCACCAGTCTTAAGATCTACTACTACCATATCATCAGGAGTCATTTCATCATATTCAACTCCAGAAGGTTTGATTACCATTAAACCTGCATCACGATCGATACCAGAAACATTACCCCAGGTATAGGTGACTAGGCCACGCTTAGGTAATTCAAGATTGGCTTTGAATACTTCTTTTTTGAGTTCTTCTAACATAGTGATCCTCATTGAATACGGTAGTTTGATAAAAACATTGGTATTATTTTAGATCTAATCGTAAACGTTTACGTAAATTCTTTTTTTTAATGCGTCACTTTGTTGTAAAGGTCACAAAATCAGTGTAAAAATAGCTAATTTTTTAAGTTGGCGACTCTGTTTATTGAACAAATTTTTATTAAAAACGCATGTATTTTGCATTAACTAAATTTAAATCCTAAATCTAAAAGTTTTTGTGGTTTGATTTTTTGGTCAGAAAGTAAAAGTTGACCTCTTTTATCAAGTTTTAATATAAATTTAGGCAGATAAAAGTTAATTTTAAAATGATGATTTTGACATAAGGACAATAATTCATTTACTGTTAAATACTTATCGGAACACAAATTTATATTTCCTGTAAGTTTATGCTCAAGAATTAAAGCTATAGCTTTTGCTAAATCATCATTAAGAATATAAGGAATGTAGTTTTTAGCATTGATAAATTGGATTTTGGGTATAAAGCGTAATAGTGATACTAAACCTCCACCTTGGCCTACGACGACCCCAAGACGCAACAGTGCACAATGCTCAAAAGCTTTTTGTGCTTGAGCTTCTATTTTTTGACACATCTTACTGTAAATACTATCTGCAAGAGGACAATCTAGTTCATCATGAGTATTTTGATAGATACCAGTAGCACTAGCTTGTAAAAATAAAATCTGTGAGCTTGTTTTTTGGTAGTAATTTTTTAGATAGTTGATAACATTTAAGCGGGAATCAATCAATTTATTTATTCTTGACTGACTTAAAGGATAGGTTGAGATACGCTCTCCGGCTAGGTTTATGATGCACTCCACATCAGGTAGAGTCTCTCCCATTTTTAATACTTTTATGCTTTCGGGAAAATTTAGATTGTTTTTAACTCTATGACGATGAGTTAAAACAGTAATGTTATGTCCTAGATTATTTAAATATATAGCTAGGCGTGATCCTACCAGGCCACTACCTCCGGGTATAAGTATGTGCATAGCTTTCCTTGCAAATGTACAAACAAAAAAGGATAGCTTTCGCTATCCTTTTTGTAGATTCAGTTAAAAGACTAATTAGTCATTAGTCTGGGTGCACTGAATTGCGGTTACAGCGATGGTATAGATAATATCATCAACTAAAGCACCGCGGGAGAGATCGTTAACCGGCTTTCTCATACCCTGTAACATAGGTCCAATAGAAACTAAGTTAGCAGAACGCTGTACAGCCTTATAAACGGTGTTACCAGTGGAGAGGCTCGGGAAAATGAATACAGTTGCTTTACCAGCAACAGCGGACCCCGGAGCCTTTTGAGCGGCAACATCAGGCATTACAGCAGCGTCGTACTGTAACGGACCATCGCAAGCGATATCCGGACGCTTCTGATGAACAAGCTCAGTAGCTTCACGCATTAAGTCAACGTCAGCACCCTTACCTGAATTCATGGTGGAGTAGGTGACCATAGCAACACGCGGATCGATACCGAAAGCCTTAGCGGTATCAGCAGACTGAATGGCGATCTCAGAGAGTTCTTCAGCGCTAGGATTGATATTTAAGGCACAGTCACCGTAAACATAAACCTGCTCAGGCATCAACATAAAGAAGATGGCAGATACAAGCTTAGCACCCGGAGCGGTCTTGATGATCTGAAGCGGAGGACGAATGGTATTAGCAGTGGTGTGGATTGCACCAGATACTAAACCGTCAAGCTCACCACGCTCAATCATCATAGTGGCTAAAGCAACGTTGTCCTGCAACATGTCTAAAGCCTGTTCAGGGGTCATGCCCTTCTTCTTACGTAACTCAACTAAACGCTCAACATAGTTTTCACGAATAGCGGTAGGATCAACGAATTCAACGCCTTCACCTAAGGTTACACCCTGAGCTGCAGCAACTTCAAAGATCTTATCCTTGTTACCAAAGAGAACAGGAACAGCGATATTTTCCTCAGCAACCTTGGCAGCAGCGCAAATGGTACGTGGCTCTTCACCCTCAGGTAAAGCAATGCGCTTGTGAGCCTTACGAGCTAAATCGGTAAGCTTATAACGGAAAGCAGCCGGGCTCATTAAAGGAGTACGATCTTTATCAAAGGCAGAAATAGTAGCTAAAGCTTTTTCATCGAAGAGTTTAGAAACTTCTTCAGCGCAAACAGCGGCACGAGCAGTGTCATCGCTAGGTAATACAACCGGGAAGTTAGCTAAGGCTTCGCAAACAGCCCAAGCAGACATTTCGGTGGTGATTACGGTAGCACCAGCAATCTCACCCTTAACGCCGTCAGTTAAGATAACGATCTTAGCCTCAGTATTCTCAGGAACAACAGGGGTAACTAAAACCATGCCTTCCTTGGCACTCTTAGCACACATGCTGACCATGTAGCCACGTACAGAGGTATCGCCTGCAACTTCAGCGCGTAAATACATAGCAAGCTCAGAAGCACGAGGTGCATAGAACTCTTTATTGTAGGAAATAGTAGCTAAAACATTCTCAATAGCGATTTCTTTTTTCTGGCAGCAGCAAGAGCTCTTGCAGCACTTTTGGCAACCGGAGAGAACTAACTTCTTATTGTGAGCTGCATCCTTAGGAGCATCACGATTTAAGAGAATGTTACCTAAAACACGATTCTTGCCAGCATTACCAAAAGCTAATAAAGTATTGTCTAAAGCTTTTTTGCTATTTGGGCAAGCACCACTTACAACACCAACAATATCAGCATCTAATGCATGGCATACGTCAGCATTAAGTTCGTCATTGTTGAAATTACCCTCGCTGAAGCCCTCAACAATTACGATGTCAGGGTTCTGAGCTTCTACTAATTTGTAATAGTTGGAGACAACAGTCTGTAAAACGTCAGCCTTGTTGCCTTCAGCAATCTTAGCAAAAGCAACTTTTGCCTCTACAGCATTCATAGTGCAGGCAGACTTGCCACAGAAGGTGAAAGGAGTGAACAATACAGCTTTCATACCCTTATCATTTAAAGCTTTGACTAAACCTAAGCTTACAGGGAAAATGCCCCGGGTTTTGCCTGCGGGGACGAGCATAACGTTATGTGCCACGAGTATCTCCAAAATTTGCTGATGATAAACAAAAACGTGAAACAGATGTCGACAAATGTCGAATAGCTGTTCTTGAATAATTACAATTTTCGACTTTAAACTAGAATATTTCAAGAACACCGATGTACATTATTTTCTATTTATAACTTTTTTTATTCTGCAAAAGTCGCAAATTTAGAATAAATAGTGCTTATTTAAGCAAAAAATGATCTTTTTAGCTCAAAAAAACTAACATTTGTTACTTTTAAAGTGATAAAAATTTTTTAGTATATTAAATACCCTTAATTAAGTAATTTTAATAAGTTTAGATGGTTAAGCTATTTTTAGGGACTGATTAAATGTTAAAATATAAGAGAGGTGGTAGTAGATGAGTTTTATAAAGACCATAAGGCTTGGATGCCGTTATTTAGAAATTTGGCCAAACCATCCATTGTTAACTCCCGTATTTGCTGAAAATCGCGTAAAAAGGGCCATGTTGTTAGGACAAAAGCTCTTGCCGCCATTTATAGTTCTTATTTTAGTATGGGCTTATTATCGCGGAGGTGGTTTTCAAGGGGTGGAGTTTATGTTTGCTATGAAAAACACCTGGCCTATGACATTGATGTGTGTGTTGTTTTTATTATTGATGCCTTTGCAAGGTTATTATTGGTTAGGGAAACGTGCCCAAACTAAATTAAATAAAAAACAAGCACTTTTTTATGTTGAATTAAGCAAAAAGCTTACTAAAGAACCTGTTCTTGAGCCAACAATGATGGATTTAGCTTTGAGGATTAAGGATGGAATTGCAGTTTTGGGGCCTGATTTTCTTAAAACTCTTTAGCTTTTATTGTGCATAAATCTGTTAAAATACACCAAAATTTTTTATATAGTTAAATATAAGCCATGCAAGAATCAATTCTCCGTAAATTACAAGCATTAGTTGAGCGTCATCAAGAGGTTGAGCAACTTTTAAGCCAGCCTGAGGTGATTGCTGATCAAGATAAATTCCGTGAACTCAATCGTGAGTATTCACAGTTACAAACCACAGTTACTGCTTTCCGTGAGTACAGTACTGCTTCTGATGATGTTAAAGAGATGCAGGAAATGCTCAAGAGCGACGATCCTGATATGGTCGCTATGGCTGAGGAAGAGCTTGAACCTACACAGAAAAAGGTTGAGGCTTTAGAGCATGAATTACAATTATTATTGCTTCCTCATGATAAGCGTGATGATTGTAACTGCTTCTTAGAAATTCGTGCTGGTACTGGTGGTGATGAGGCCTGCTTATTCGCAGGTGAGTTATTCCGCATGTACACTAAGTATGTTGAAAGCAAAGGCTGGTCTTTAGAGGTTGTCTCTGAAAGTGAAGGCGAAATGGGTGGTTATAAAGAAATCATCTCTAAGCTTTCAGGTGAAGGCGCATACGGTTATATGAAGTTTGAGTCAGGTGGTCATCGCGTACAGCGTGTTCCGGTTACTGAAACTCAAGGACGAGTCCATACCTCAGCTTGTACTGTAATGGTATTACCTGAGATTCCTCCTGCAGAAGCTCCGGAAATTAATCCTGCTGATTTGCGTGTTGATACTTTCAGAGCCTCTGGTGCTGGCGGTCAGCATATTAATAAGACCGATTCTGCAATTCGTATTACCCACATTCCTACAGGTTTAGTAGTTGAGTGCCAAGATCAGCGTTCACAGCATCAAAATAGAGCTCGTGCAATGGAAGTTTTGATCTCAAGATTATCTCAGATGGAAGAGGATAAACGTAATGCAGAGGCAGCTAGCATGCGTCAGAGTATTTTAAGCTCTGGTGATAGATCTGATCGTATTCGTACTTATAACTATCCGCAAAGCCGTATAACCGATCACCGTATTAATTTGACCTTATATCGTTTAGATGAGGTTTTAAGTGGTGATTTAGATCTGCTCTTAAAGCCGGTTATCGAAGAGTACAAGGCTGAACAGTTAGTACAAATGACCTCTGAGGGCAATCTTTAATTATGGATATTCGGGCGCTGATGCAACAAGGGCGAGAGCGCCTGATTTTAGGTAATATTGAGAGTGCCTCGCTGGAGGCCTCTTTATTTTTAACCCATCTTACAGGTTATTCTCGTACTAAGCTTATAGCTCATGATGATGAAGTTGTAAGCACCAAGCTAAAAGACGACTATTTTTCATTAATTGAGAAACGCCTTCAAGGTATTCCTTGTGCTTATCTTTTAGGATATAAAGACTTTTGGGGCTTAAAACTAAAAGTCAATTCTTATACATTAATTCCCCGAGCTGATACAGAGACTTTAGTTGAAGAAGCTTTGAAGCTTAACCCCAAAAAAGTTTTAGATCTAGGTACTGGTACTGGCGCTATTATTTTAGCTTTAAAGTCTGAAATTAAAGATTTACAAGCTTATGCCTGTGATGTTTCCTATGGAGCTTTAGCAATTGCCTCGGAAAATGCTAAAAATCTCAATTTAGATGTTCATTTTTATCAAAGCTCTTGGTTTGATAATATTCCTCTGCAACAGTTTGATGTAATTGTTTCTAACCCTCCATATATTGAAGAAGACGATCCTCATCTTTATCAAAATGGTTTAAATTTTGAACCTCAAACAGCTTTAGTTTCAGGTAAAGATGGGCTTGATGATATAAGACTTATTGCTACAAAAGCTAAAGACTATTTAAAAGCAGGTGGTTATTTGTTACTTGAGCATGGCTACAATCAAGGCGAAAAAGTCAGAGAAATTTTAAGTGTTAATGGTTTTTCAGAGATAAAAACGGTAAAAGATTTAGGCGACAACGAACGTGTAACCTTAGGGTGTTTATATAAAATCTAGTTTTTACCTAACCACTAATACTGAGAGCTGTGTTTGTTTGATTATTCGTTCGGTAAAATATTAATCCGAGCTTTTTATTGATTTCCTTGTTTTTTAAATATAGCTCTCAGTTTAGCTATTTTCTTTGCACATTAATATAGCAGTCTGCACCATTAAAGTAAGTGAAGTATGTAACACTTTGGAAAACAAAATTTTCGCAAATAAAATCTTCTAAAGATCTTATTTAAAAATAGGAAGAGAAAGAAATATATGAAGATCAAAAAATTAGGCTCACAAAATTTTGCAAGCCTAAAGTAGTAAAAAAGTTTTATTTATTTTGTTGTTTTTCATGGCCATCTAAGGCTACAGACATCTCCATAATAGAGGTGTTTTCCTTATTAGCAATGCTAATTTCTACATCCTGTTCAGAAGCAATAGGGATATATTTTTTTAACACCTCAATAATTTCCTGACGCAATTTAGGCATAAAATCAGGAGTGTCTCGGCCGGCGCGGTCATTGATAAGTACTAAGTGTAAACGCTGTTTAGCATCGTCACGGGCATTTGAGGACTTATTATTTTTAAAAATAGCCTCAGAGATAACTTTTAATAATGACATCGCAACCCCTTATTTAGTCTTTAGAAAACAACATGCCAAAAAAGCCTTTTTTAGCGGTAACAAAGCGTAAAGGAACTTCATTGCCTAATAAACGCTCGACTGCATCACCATAGGCCTTACCAGCATCAGATTTCTGATCGAGAATGATAGGGTTACCTGAGTTTGAAGCTCTTAAAACATCTGGGGATTCAGGGATTACACCTAAAAGAGGGATGGTTAATAACTCTTGAACATCCTCAACTGAGAGCATTTCGTTTTTCTTAACACGATCTGGTAAATAACGAGTTAATAAAAGCTTAGCTACAACAGGCTCCATCTCAAGCTCTGCACGGCGGGATTTAGCGTTTAAGATACCGATGATGCGATCACTATCACGTACAGATGAAACCTCTGGATTAGTAGTAACAATAGCTTCATCAGCAAAGTATAAGGATAATAACGCTCCAGTTTCGATACCTGCAGGGCTATCACAAATGATATATTCAAAACCCATATCATCAAGCTCGCGGAAAACTTTTTCCACACCTAAAAGGGTTAAGGCATCTTTATCTTTAGTTTGAGATGCAGGGAGGACATAGAGGTTATCTACGTGGCGATCTTTAATTAAAGCTTGATTGAGTTTAGCTTCATTGTTGATAACATTGATGAAGTCATAAACAACACGGCGTTCGCAACCCATGATTAAATCAAGATTACGTAAACCAACATCAAAATCTAAAACAGCAGTCTTATGTCCCTTTACTGCAAGACCTGTGGCAATAGCTGCAGATGAGGTGGTCTTACCTACACCGCCTTTACCTGAGGTCACAACGATAATGCGCATTTTGAAAGGTTCGCGGCTTAATTTGCTCGGATCGTTTTGAGCTTCTAGTTCAGCCTTTTTTAAAGCCTGTAAGTCAACTTTAGCCTCAGATTTTTCTTCTTTAGCAGAAGTTTCTTCGACTTTATCTGTAGCTTTTTCTTCTACTGTTTGCTCTTTAGCAACTTCCTTAGCATCAAGCTCAACAGTTTCTTTTGCGGATTCTTTTTCTTTAAGTTCTTTCTCTGACATATTTCCATCCTGCTTAGAACTTGGAATTTAATTTATTTAATTCGGTAGGGTGTGAGTACTGTAAGCTCTTGCCATCTTTTGATAGATAAACTAGAAGCTCTTGTTTTTTTCCATAAAAAGGAATGATCTTACTATCATGTTCCATATCATCGGCTGTTTGATAATTACCACATATGGCACATAAAGTAGGTTTAAAAGTTCCTGAGGTGTAGATAAAGCTTGGTTCATAACCACTGCTTTCGGCATTTTTAGGGCTACCGGCATAAGCTTCACCAAACAAAGAACCGAAGATAATAATGTTATGAGAAGCAATAATACGTGCAGTTGCAGCAACATTGCCAAATATAACTACACTATTGTCTTTAGCTGTAATTATTTCGCCAGTTCTGACATTACGACTAATTACAATTAAGGGCTCCGAAATTTTTACTTCAACAGGAACATTTACTTTGACCGGAACCTCAACCTCAAAGGTCTTAGTAATAATCTTAGGTTGTAAATTTTCCTCGCGAATACGAACGAAGCGATTGGAATTAACTACAGGAACTTTCTTTGTTTTCAAAAGATTTATAACCCCTTCTGAGGTTATTCCTGATAAACCTATAAGATAGATATCAAATTTATTACAGATATCAACAAGCTTTTTATAATCCAAATCTTCAAAATTACTTACTGCAGATACATCTAAAACTAATGGTGCAAAAGCATAGAATTCTCGATTAGGAGAAACCTTCAGAGTTAATAATTGTTCTAGGTGTTCTAAGTTTAAATCTTTGATGACGATGGTATTAAAAGAATAACCAGTTCGCATCAAACCACCGTTAACTGTAATAGGTTTACCATCTGCAGAGGTAATATTTGTGGTCATGTAAAAAGCCTGTATCTTCTAAATATTTCTTAAATTTTAGCATATTGACACACTTTGTGTAGAATGATCAAACATATCCGTGACTTAGGGCAGTTTTAGATGTTTTTTCAGGGTGTTTTAGGTTGTTATCTTATTTTTGAGAGCATTATGAAAAAGCTTATTATTGTTACTTAAGATACTGTATTAGGCATTATGGACCGCCTAATTGGAGATGACGATATCAAGATAGTGGAAGTTGAATAATATTGTTGTTGATTTTGAAGATACAAACAGTAGTAAAAACATAAAAGCTCCGATAAGAATTAAATTCTTTTCAGAGCTTTTCATTAAAAATAGTCTCGGCGTCTTATTTTTAAGATTTAATAGTTTGATTTTTTTTTAGCTAATTTTCTTTTTCTTGTTCCTTTAAAGCTTGTTTAGCTTTTTCAATAGCAATGGCATCCTCGTCATGCTCTTTAGCTAAAGCTTTCATCTCATCAAGTTTTACTGTGATTTTGCCCCCAGTTGTGATATCAGCTATAGCATAGATAAAATCACGAATAGCATAAATAACCATAAAGAAGGTAGCAACTGGTATACATAGATAGAACCATGACATTTTTACTACATGAGGCAGAGTAAAAGTCATTTTGATATTAGAACGTATACACAGTTTTATACCAAAATAAAGAATGATGATATAGGTTACAAGCATGATCGCAGTTGCAATTAAGCGACATATACGTCCTGCTAAAGTACCGTGCAATTTATCGGTGATAATATCAACTAAGAAATGTTCTCCAGTGCGTACAAGTTCTGCAGCTGCAAGAAAAATCATCCACACCAAGAAAAATTGTATTACCTCGTCAATCCAAGTTGGATTCCAGGTAATAAAGGATGCACGTGTGGAGATATTCAATAAAAACAGTACGAATACAACCATTAAGCAAAATCCGGCCAAAAGACGAGAGATTTTGCCTGCTATATCTTCAAATTTAAAATAAGCGTTCACTTTTATCTCTCCTTACGCGTTGTAACCTAGGAATTTAGGCAAGAAAGTAGTGAGAGGTTCAAAGAATGCAACTAGTAAAGTTACAAACACCATGATGCAAACAAAAGGTATAGCAGCGCGTCCAATCTTCATCATCTTTTCGCCAGTAATACTCGACATTACATAGAGATTAAGTCCCACAGGAGGTGTTAACACACCACAGGCTAAAGCAATACACATAACAATTGCTAATTGTACTGTCGGATAGTCATAAGCTTGAGCTAGAGGATAGAAAATAGGTACGGTGATAAGTAAGATGGCAGTACCTTCCATAAAGCAACCCATGACTAAGAGAAGAACAATAATCAAAATTAAGATAGGAGCTATGGAAGAGAAGGTATTAACCATTTGTTCAACAACCATGTGCGGAATGCGAGTTTTCAGTAATACATGCTGGAAGAAAGCCGCAGTGGCGATCACAAACATGATTTGTCCTGTAGATTTTGCTGTAGCCCAAAAAATATCTGGTAAATCAGAAATTTTTAATTGGCGATATTTAAACATACCTAAAAGCATAGAGTAGAAAGCGGCAACAGCAGCAGCTTCGGTAGCGGTAAATAAACCTATGAAAATACCACCTAGAACAATTACAGGAATGAGTAAAGCCCAAATAGCTTTAATACCTAGTTTGACACGCTCTTGCATCGGAATAGGCTCCACTTTACCAAAGTTAGAGCGACGGGCTTCATAACTTGCATAGATGATAAAGAGTAGACCTGTCAAAATACCGGGGATTGCACCACCTAAAAATAAAGCATTAACAGAGGTCCCAGGAACTAAAGATGCAAATAAAATTAAAGTAATACTAGGAGGAATAATTGGACCTAAACCACCACCTGCGGCAATGGCGGCACAAGAAAATGGTTGATGGTATCCGGTATTGCGCATTTCAGCTATGGCGATCATACCAACACCAGCTGCAACAGCGGCAGCTGAACCTGACATAGCTGACATAATCATACATGAGGCAATTGCGGCATTAGCTAAACCGCCCCAACGATGACCTAAACAGGCTCGAGCAAAAGCAAAAAGATCTTTTGAGACTCCTCCTCTGTTCATAAAATTTCCCATCAGCAAGAAGAAAGGAATGGCCATTAAGGTAATACCTTTGACCTGATCATACATGCTAGATGGCAGACGGATCATGTTATTGAGTGTAGCTTCGCCCATACCAATATAGGTGGCAATGGAAATAAAAGCCATACTGCCTGCGGTAGTGACACCAATAAACAGCGTCACCAAGACACCCACGAACATGGCAAACATTATCATAAGAAGATCCTCATGATCAAAAGAAAGTGCGACGCAAGCGTCGCACCTAGGATTTTAAGAATTATTTGATAGCTTTAATCAGGTTATCAAGTTCTTCCTGACCGCAAAGATCAGCAATTTTCTTGTAGGCAGGACCCATCTTAGAGACAAAGCTTTCTTTATCAACATCATTGACACTCATGCCGTGCTCTTTAAGTTTGGCAATGATTTCAGCTTCTTGTCCTGGGATTAAAGTACGAGTGAGGTTTTGGGCATCAATAGCGGCTTTTTTGATTACTTCTTGAAGTTCAGGGCTCATATCCTCATAAACATCTTTATTGATGATTAAAGCCTGCATATCAAAGAAGTGGCCTGTAAGTGCTAATTGATTTTGGCACTCATAATATGAGTCAGCTAAAATTGTAGCTACAGGGTTTTCTTCAGCTGCAACAACTCCTTGCTTTAAGGATTGGTAAAGCTCAGAGTAGGCAATGGTTTGGGTATTTGCCTCTAAAGCATCAAAGGTTGCAAGTAAGCCTGCAGAGCCTGGGACACGGATCTTTACTCCTTTAAGATCGGATGCTTGTTTGACAACAATATCCTTTGTGGTGACGTGACGGAAGCCGTAGTCAAACATAGAGAGCGGCTTTACATTCATATTTTCCATCATATCGTCATGAAGCCATGGAAGGATATACTCATCGATAACCTTATGAGCCTGATCGTAGTCCTTAAATAAGAATGGGGCACTTAAGGCATTGATCTTAGGCATATAGGTGGCAAGATTTGATTGTGAAGCAATTACTAAGTCTACATCACCACCGGTTACACATTGATCGATAAGAGCTGGTTGATCGCCTAATTCAGATGCAGGGTAAACCTCAACTTTTACCTTGCCTGCAGTAGCTTCTTCAACTTTTTGTTTAAATAGTAAGGCTGCTTGGTTGTGGGCGTGACTTGCAGCGGCTGAGTGAGCTAAAGATAATTCCATTTCCGGAAAATCAGCAGCATTTGCAGATACTGCAGTAAATAAAGCTACGCTTGCGGCTAAGAGAGCAGGTTTAAATTTCATGAGTTGACTCCTTATTAGGCATTATTTTTGTTTGAAAATCTTTGACATCACTGATACTTGTTCTTGAGCTCGTGCAATTACGGCGGCAGTATCAGTTCCAGCAGAAATGAATTGGAAACCTAAATCATGCCAAAACTTTATATCCTCTGGGGTATAAGCTGCGGCAACACCGATTGGTTTTGAGGCCTTATTACACTTATCAATAGCAATCTTCATAAGTTCTACAACTTTAGGATGCTTAGTTTGATTGAGTAAACCAATAGATCCTGAAAGATCGCAAGGTCCTACGATAAAGCCATCGCACCCCTCAACTTTCAGCATATTATCTAAGTCGTTGATAGCATCAATATGTTCAAGCTGAGCAAAACGGCACATAGCATCATTTGCTTCTTTGATATAGTCAAAAAGATCGATGCGTCCATAACCACAGGCTCGTTTAGGTCCAAAACCACGCTTTCCCAAAGGCGGATATAAACATGCATCCATAGCCTTTTTTAATTCTGTAGCTGAATTTACATTAGGGAAAATAATGCCATCAGGTCCCATCTCTAAAACTCTTTTAGCTAAAAAAGGTTCATTTTGTGGAACTCTGACAATAGAGGCTGCGCCTCCAGCTTTACAGGCTATGATCTGATTTAAAACGGTCTCATAATCCATAGCCTGATGTTCGGTGTCCACCCAGATAAAGTCAAAACCACAAGCGGCAACCATTTCAGCAATACAAGGTTCAGCAAAGTCAACCTCAAAGCCGATTAAGTTTTCACCCTTTAATAATCTTTCTTTAAATGAGTTCATAATCCATCCTTATGTTTTTTATCTTTTAAACAATCTAGTTGTAACTATTTAATTTTGCAAATAATGCAAGGTCTTTTCGCTAGATTTATTTTATTTTTAAGATCTTGAACTCAATTTTAAATATTTATTGATTTACACACTAAATCGGTTAAATCTTTAAGTGCACGTACTTCCTCTTTAAAGGTCTCTGTTAAAAGAGCTTCATCTTTAGTACGAGTCTTTAAGGTAATCGGTAAGCTTTGATAATGCTGTAAATAATATTTTGCATTAACAGGATAATATTGACGTTCAATTAAAGAAGTTACGGTTAATAAATCCTGGAGTTTTTGAGCTTTTTCATCATGAATATGATCACATAACCAGGCATATTCACGCATTTGGAATGAAGCCATAACACCGCAAAAACCGTCGCAACCTGATAAAATTGAATCGCGTAAAGTAGAGGTATTAGCATTATAAATCTTAAGATTTGTACCTTTTACGGCTACAGCTCTTTCTTTGAGTAAGCTAAGATCGCAACAGGTATCTTTTAAGAAGAAAAATCTTCCTGTATTTGCACACCATTTTAAGTTTTCAAGGCTTACTAAGCGTTTATAAGGATAAGGACATTCATAGATACCTAAAGGCAAAGATTCAGGCAATTTTTGCATAACTTTTTCGCAATTTTGACGCCAAATCTCGTCAGATTCGTCTTCCTTTGCAAAGCGATTGGTAATGAAGATTAAAGCATCTGGATTTAAAGCAGCAATTGCTTGTAGTTCATCTACCTGATCTTCATAGCTGTCAGAGATATGTCCAGAAACAATTACTGGGACGCGTTTATTTGCTGTTTCAATTACGGTTTGAGCAATTTTGACGCGTTCTTCTTTTGATAAAAAAAACATTTCTGATGATTGGCATACTGAAAACAAGCCTGAACAACCATTATCAATGTACCAATTAGTTAAAGCTTTTAAGCCCTCGTAGTCGACTTTATTGTCTAAGGTAAATGGGGTAAGCAT
>ERZ1673737.1194-NODE-1194-length-26902-cov-4.280143_pt1 | contig 26902 bp, 17 predicted proteins | sample MGYA00580211_ERZ1673737 | MGnify/ENA primary metagenome ERZ1673737 (study PRJEB41218, sample SAMN15661789) | gut metagenome | host: Homo sapiens | place: Canada: London | collected 2015-08-20/2019-03-30 | study: EMG produced TPA metagenomics assembly of... | reverse complement strand
CCGCAGAATGCGAGACTGCTCTTCGATGTACAGAAGGGAGAGGGTAGAGTTCGATTCGAGCATCTGTAGTCGTTTATGGACGGACTTGAAGAAGGACTCTTGGGTAGTTGGGTTTGCTGAGGGGGGTTGTGTATTTGTAGGTCTGGTCGACTCTGAGGGAGGGACGTTCGATTCCTCTTTAGCATTGGTGGTGGCTTTGCCGGCGGTTTCGGATGTGGTGTTCTGCTGGGTAGTTTCTGAAGAAGCAAACGATGCTTCTGAGGTTGTCACAACGCCTTTCGCAGGCTCACCCGTCTTTCGCGTATCTTCTCCAGCCTTGGGAGGAGCAGACGGCCCTGAGTTAGTTACTGAGGTACTCACACCTGCTGCGACAGTAGAGTTCTCCTTCGGTGGCACCTTTGTCTGGGCTGCCGTCGCTGGCGCGGAGGGAGTAGTGACAGGCGGCCCTTCATCGACACCACATGTCTCCACATGAAGGAGTTTTTCAAAGAGCGCACTCGGATCTGCCAGTGTGTTGGCGCAAACTTCCTCAACTCTAGTACGGGGGACAACCGGGGCAACAGGCTCCTCGACCGGTACCTGGACATCGACAGGTTTGTTCTCCGATTCATGAAGCTGGTTGACCTCAGCAGACTCCAACTCCTCGACCTCTGCCCGATCCGAACTTTCATCGTGCTTATACTCCTCCATCATGGTTGTTCCATGAACACGGATCAAGCTGACCGGACAAAAGAACTCATGACCATAATGCGTAAGAAACTCGATGCGCAGATACCGCGCCCAAATAAGCGAGTTTTCAACAGCAAATGCCTGCACCTCACGGGTATTCCGCGCCTCATAGACACCCAGCTCCTTCCACTGATCCGGTTTAGCAGGATATCGATCCGAGACACTAACGCGGAACGTGTGGAAGATGGAGCTGAAAAACTCATAATTCGCAAGGACGACCGTGTCAACAAGGATATCATCGCAAAGCTCCAATATAAGGAACTTGTTCTGCGCGCGACACTCGTTCAACATGTAGCTATCCTTATTCTCAATGAGAACCGATGATGAACCCTTGCACTCGGAATTCGTCTTGAGCACCGTAGCCGCACAGTCAAAAGAAGCATAATTAAACCGCTCCTTGCAAGTGGTGCCTGCATCCTTTCGGCGCGATGCACCTCTCTGCAATGCACTCTGCGCATAGACATCCACCTCGGCTTGGCCATCTGCACCATCTGCATGGCCCGCGTCGCGCGCCGGGATATGCGTCCCCCACGCAGTAGGACTAGCCTCGGGCGTTTCAGCGCCGAACCCTCCAAAGTCCAATTCAATCTCCGCATCGTCGCCCAAGGAGTCCAACGCATTATTGATCCCCGGCTGTCGACGATCCTCTTTCCCTGCAGCTGCAGCTCGTTTGCTCCCGCCAACATTCTCCGCTGATTGTCCGACCTTCGCTAGATTCTGTTTCTTCCAGTCTTCGAATGAAAGGAAGCTCGCACTATCCAATAATGAATCTGTATCCTGTTCCTGTTCTTGCTCTGCGCTCCGCTCGGGCGCTGTGCTAGCAGTCCCTTGGATTATCCCACTGGGCACCGCAGCCGACTCGGAATCGACAGCACTGGGCTCAGGAGGTACGTCATCACCTAGAAAATCCCGACCCGGTCCCCAGCGCGTCTCCAAGCACGGCGGTAAGAGGAATAACTCCGCCTCAATCTTCCACGAACTCTTCGCCGGGCATGTCGTCACCGGTATCGGGGCAGTGGCGGCGTTCGGAGAAGGCTGGGCACTCGTGTTTCCAAGCGCAATATGGCAAAGCGCAAGCAAGAGCGAGGCGCGGTATATCCCGGGCACCCATGACCGGCCCGCGGTCACCATGCTGTCGGTTGAGGAAGTACTGATAAGGGCGTCAGCGAGGCAGAGGCGCAGATATAGCTTTATGTCTCGTCTGTCGGGCACGAGACGCCACAGGCTAGCTGCGACGATCGCGAGCTATTGACAGAAGAGCGTTCCGGTGTGGTTCAAGCTATTGGGTTGTCCTGCGTGCTAAGCACATTGTGGTGGCTGGGAGAGGGAGGAAGCGGCGCTAAGGCGCCTCGGGGGATTTTAACGTATAGGATGGCGTGATAGACTGGGCAGTGTCGCGACGGTGAATGAACTGGAATTGGCGACAAAGAGCGGTATATGAGGAAATGGAGAACAAGGGAGTGGACCGGCATCTCAACCATTGAGCGCTCTGACCGCCTTTCCCCTGTGGAGAAGTATGGAGTCCACTTGGTGACAGCTATGCAATAAGAATCCTGGATATTGGATGAAACTACAATTTACTACAGATTATGGGATGGAATGTGTTTCTTAGCGGATGTGATCAATTTTCCCTTTTGACTGTCCCAAATAAAACTAGTTACAGGATGCGCCTGAGGTCCAGTAGGTGAATGAAGAGAAAACGGCCGCAATTTCAACCAAGTCATGCTGCTAGGCAGTCGACCTTCGCTGCAACTCGTCCCATCTTTCCCTGAAAACCGCGCCTTCATTTTGTCCAAATGCGAAAGAAACCCCATGAAAAATGGAACATCCACCATGGCATTCCGACCCAGCCTTCTAACCTTTTTGCTGATTTTTTGTGTTCAATGTGCTCCGCCAATATCTGCACCCTCGGTCTGATATTATACAGAATAAGAAAAAGAACAGATGGGTGACCGGAGGGAGCAAGCAGTGCACGCAGGTACTGCATCGTTGTTGAAAAGGCAGAGATAAAGAACACTCAATCCGAAAACAAAGAGACACAGGACAAGAAATTGGAAGATTAGTTTATCGTTGAGAATTTTCGAACTTTTTTTTTCCAACTGAATCGAAACACGCAATGGGACTCAACAAGAGCGGGTGACAGGGTAAAAATGAAACAGAAACAGTGGAGGTGGACGAGCTTAGAAGTCTGTCTCGAGCCATCCGCCAACGAGGTCCAGATCGTCGTCGACCGTACCGTCGTATGCATTGGTGTGAGCAGGCGTAGGCCCATGGCGGCGCCAGTCCTTCTCTAACAGCTGTCGGCGACGAGCTTCAGAAGAGGATTCGCGCTTTGCCTGAGGTCCATGGCGGTAACCGGAAGAACCGTGGCCCCAATCATGTCGACGAGTTTGAGAGGCAGTGGCTCTCTTGGGGCCGAAGACCTCGCGAGACTTGACATTGCGACGCTCATCAGGCTTGTAGTTACGGCGAACATCACCGAGGCGAGACCATTTGTCGGCTTGAGGGGGCGAGTTGCGCATGGGGCGCGGGGTGCTGCTGGATGTACTTGAATCGCTGTCTATATCCAGAGACTCTCCCCGCCTCTCACAGAGTTCCTTACTCAAGCCAGATTGTGGAACATGAGAGCGTTGAGTGAGGGAAGCGGAGTCCTGCTCGCGCAATCCCGGGAGGGCAGCTCCCTTACTCTCTTGGCTCCAGCTGCGAGAGTTCTGCTCCCGGCGTTGCAACATGGCAAGGTCCTCGCTTTCGGATTCGTCCTCCTCCCACATATCACACCAACTCTTGGAGATCTGCTCCGAGCTCTTGTTCTTACCAAAGACCATAGACAAAGATGGCAGAGGCTTGGTGGCATGAGAAGGTAGAGATCCAGTAATGGGTACCGGGTCTGAGCGAGGGAGGAAGGGCACCTGGCGCTTGCGAAGGTTAAGCGAGCGGAAGGATTCGCTGAGGTGGGAATCCAAAACGGAAGCCATTGATGGTGTATCGGCATTGACCGAGAACCAGGAGGTTCCCGCAACTTCCGACGGGGGGAAAAGATCCTCGGTGTAGCTCTCGTTGTCCGGGATGGCAGACAGCTGGCGAATGGCCTGGGGAGGACTTGTCTGGAGTGCCTTGGCCCAAGGGAAGGAATCTCCCTGGTTGACGTAGGGGCTCTGGATGGATGGAGTGCGGAGAGGCTCGCGGTTGGCGCTGGCTGCGACCACCTCACGATCCTCGGTGCAGAAGTCATCAAGAGCCTCATCGTCGGTAGTGAAGGAGACAGCCCGCAGGATGCCCTCACGTACGCCTTCCAAGGAACGCTTCTCCGGGTCGATAGTCATGGCATGGGTCAAGATCTCGTAAGTATCCTGTGACATGTTGGGGAAAATATCGAAGAGAGACTGGCGATCGCGCACGTAGTCCGCGAAGAGCACATCCGACTCGGTAGGAGTGACAAATGGATTCCGAGCAAACAGAATGTTCAACAGACAGATACCCAGAGACCAGATGTCGGCCTTGGCTGGAGAGTAGCCTGTCGTGGAGGGTTCGTATTGCTCGGGGGCCATATAGCGGTCACTGCCGACGCAGGATTCGTGACACCAAGCTTCCTGAGTGGCAAGGCCAAAGTCACCGAGCTTCATGGCACCGTCCTGTGTCAAGAAGATATTCTCCGGCTTGATGTCACGGTGGTACAAGCCATTGGCGTGCATGAATTCGACGGCGCTAATCAGCTGCAGCATAAAGTCCCGAACATGTTCGGTTTCCAATGGACCCCGGTTCAGACGAATGGCCTCATATAGATCACCATTGGCACAGTACTCCAAGACGAGATAGGTATGAGTCTCGGTGTCGAAGGAATGAATCAAGTTGACCAGATTCGGGTGGAAGCCGAATCGACGGTGACATTCAAGTTCTTCGAACCGATCCTCGGGTAGGTAGACGGAAGAGTCCGCAGCAGAGGCCTTGATGAGGCGCTTGATAGCGACATCCTCACCAGTCTTGGTGTCATTGGCAAGGAAAACCATGCCAAATGACCCATGATTGAGTGGGGCAACAGTGCGGAAACGACCATCCAGAAGCTGCCCCTCAACGAAATCATTCTTCAAGCTTTCCATGGTCGACATGTTGGCTTGATGGTTGATCCCAAGTAGGACAGATGCAAAAAGGTGAGAGTGAGGTTGAGAACAAAGAGAGAAGACAAATCTATGAACCGCTCAAATCACACAGGCACGTGTTAAGAACGCGTCGAAGTGCGTCAAAGCAAACAAGAAGCAACCGGGCTGATGAAGATTAAACAAGGAAGAGAAGTATCAGGCGAGTCCGAAGGGGGATGAAGAGAAGAACGGTAGTTTGAGAAGTGATGTCGGCTCAAAATGTGATATAAAAAATGTACTGATGAAAGGTGGGTAAATCGACAGATGAAAAGAGGAGAGGATGAGGCGCGGAGGCGCTGAATGTACCCGAGAGGGGTTGTTGACGCTAAGGAAATGTGTAAAGACCGTTATGTGCTCATTTGTATGTCGTTTTCGTGGTTAAACTGGGGAGGGCCCGAAAAAAGGATGGACGACACGCGAAGTATCAAGTAATTTGAACAAGTTGAGAGTCGGCCTGATACCGAAAGTGACGATGTTGAAACGGGGGTTGAGAGGAAAGCGCTGCGTAATATCGTAATTGAAAAAAGTCGAAGAAGTATAGGAGAGAAAAAGGAAGCAAAGAATCCTATGAACACCGGGTTCAAGGGCGAGAGCGGCCGTGACTCAAGAGTTTGAAAATACTGAGAATTATTGAGTCATGGGTGGCCAACCAGGTAAAATTGATAGCGGCGAATTGAGCTTGATGAGGGATCCGGTAGAGTACCTTTCTAATCCGAGATGGAAAAGCAGGGGTACTCGATGCCAGCTAGCCCCAAGGTATGGAACTACCAATGTGGTCTCAAAAGCGGCTCTCGTCCGAGGAACGTATAATTACCTGCAGAGCAGGTAGAGTCTTCGTGTGAGTTGAAAGTGACGAAGACTGAAAAGGGGCTCAATGGTAGACCGCTTGACGAAAGGTGGATCCTTTGGCAAGTTGCGGATCGTGAGTCACCAGAGCTTAGGATCAACCCGGAAGATCCAGGAAAATGGGGGGATCAGGTCGAGGACGCGGAGACGAGATACGCTCTTGTGCAGAGGTAAGACCAGCAAATCCGATCTTCACTCGCAGTCTGTCAAGCAAGAGTAGAGGTCGTCGACGGCAGGCAGAGTCAAGGACAAGGGACGCTGCGATAACGCTGGAACCGTTTGAAGTGACGCGCAAGTGACGAGCAGGTGACGGGAGGCGGGAGGTAGAGAGGGGGAGATGAAGCAGGAAGAGCGAAGAACGAGAAGCGATGGGGGAGGGAGATGAAGATGATGAAGATGAAGGGAGGAGAGGTTAGAGTCATTAACATCTCCGGGGAATTGGAGAGGCAATGTGGATACCTATTGGCCAATACAGGCTGTACGGTCACAAACGTGTATCTACTAGGCCGTTCGTTTGTCTTTCATTCCGTGTGATCTGCAGTTGCCGCCTAATTTGACTGGCGCCCGAGGTCCTCCCCGTTTCCGTCTCCTGGGTGAACGGTAAGGGTAATGTATGGTATGTAACGATTTCCCGTATTGAACCAAGTTTCATGAACCTTCTAGGCATTCCTGGCCCTTGGAAGGCGTCAACATCGTAAGGACCCGATAACGTCAAATTCCATTGTTGGTTGCCCATTAAGCTTGAACTATGGAACTCTATCATCTACAATGACAACAGCATCTGCTATCTCGCCATCCAGTCCAGATATGATATTACAGTTGACCCCTATCTTTGAGACTAAAAAGACTTAAAACTCTCTGAGCAGGGGCACCGCCTAAGTCGAGGGATCAAGGTGGCGCACTATTCCTGATGCGGTGGGTTGCGCAGTCCATTCTGGGACGGGTGACCAATCAGACTGCCGTATTGGGCCACTATTTTCAGGCTGCATGACGCGATGGAGTGGGATGGCGTGATTCTCCCTTATTGGCTACCCCGGACCCTACTATTTCCAACTCAATAGCACCCGTGGCCTGTCTGCAACGTTATTTGGCGCGCGGTATTATGAGACAATAGATTGTCTGGCCCTGACATCCATGAGGGGGTTGTTTCTAATCAGGGGGTCGACTTAAATGTATATTATTCATGATCTTCGGTTTCGGTTATAGATTGGACCCCGACTACCGTTGACTAGGCATTAGATAACACATGTGTACAACACATGTGTTCTATTGCACGATCTAGTGGAGCGTGCTCATAAGCTATCATCGCATCGGACACCCACGCAGCTGTAGCGGTGAAGGGGGACCCCTGTCTGATCCTAGCCCTACACTCGGTTTGACCGCCTCCTGTGGTCTGCAAGGAAATACAGAACAGATAGAGTTGTGGGTGTGGCACGACTTCGGCATCACGCGACGCACTTTACACTTTGCAGTCTATCATGACCCCCTCATTCTCCGAGAAATGCAGACACCATTTCTTAGGCTTTCCACCCAATTTGACCCTGGATCGACATCGCACATCGAACACGCAATATCCTCAGTGCCGGGAGTGCTGCAGGTAGAAGATAGGCACGGCTCAGCTTTTGATCTTCCCCCTCCATCGGGCTTCGACCCCATATCTGTTACTTTATTTTACGGCAGGTCGAGTTGGTACCCCAGCCCTTTCTTAAGAGGTTTTCGTCATCTACTGTAGCGCTTTGCATCAGCCAACCCACGTTGCACGCGAGAAGGTGAAACGTGTTTATACCTTATGCGCGATTTATATATTGGTTACTATAGTACAGTGATATAATGATACAGACCTGCAGTGGCGATATGATATGATATCTTATCTGTATGGAGTCCAACTCCGGGCGAAGTCGGCAGTGGAAGTATCCTCCGGTGATAACGCCATGATTCGTTAAAGTGTTCAATAGTGCCAAATCTAATGGGAGATGGAATCAACCTTGATAACTCTGGTTATCATACCCCGCACGATCGTCATGCCATCATCTCTGGACAGATTCTCAATTTTGAAAGTGATAGTTTTAGATGCGAAATCCCGGGTAGAGGAGATGTTCCGTTGAGATAATGAGATCATCTTGAAAAGAGGGGGTCTAACTGTGCCGGCTTGGGGGCCACTTCCCCGGATTTTAGTCTGAACTGGCCTTTGCTTTCTTTGTGTTTCTTTGTGTTTCTTTGCTTTTCTTTGCTTTTCTCGCTTCGGACTAGTACACATTTCTATGACGGGAATTCCGGCGCCATCATTCTTACAGTATTAGGTCCCGTGTCCAACCTCCACATTCAATAATGGTGACATGTTTATGCACGATCCGGAGCGAATGGCTTTGTTTAAACCCAAAACAACAAGCATCAACTCCGAGTCTAGACATTTACCAATCCAGATCAGGATTGGAAGAACATGGCGCTCTGCATCGAGTAGAGTTGCACGACTTTGCCCTGTGCGACTACGTTGTATACAAATACAGGATTGTCAATGCATCAACAGTATGCATTTCAATGTATGACATGACCCCAGCCTTCTGTAGGTCTCGCTTTTTCTCCGTGTGCGACCGTGCAGAGATAAAAAAAAAAGTCAAGGTAAACAAAGTCAAGGGCAGAAAAGTCAATCATGCGTTGGATCGCTCTGCAAGGGAGGCAGCCTGAGGCCTTTTCCTGACCCATCTCGAACATTTCAGTCGTTTGACAGGTCGATTTTGAATCAATAACGGTTGCCAAGTCAACATCAGTATGGCGACCCCTCCTTTTTTGGCCTTGTGTCATAACTCAAGACATGGTCCAAATGCCAATATCCGGGGTGTATGTTCCTGCCTGGAGGCGTATTCTAGGCGATTCTACTCCCTACTGTAGGTCAACACAAACAAAGACACGAGTCTACTATGTTTTATCACTCGACTGTATACAATAACTCTACCTACGTAACCCCTAAATTAACATACCCGCGGGAGCCGTCCTCGGCCTCCTTTGCCGGGTTTGGAATCACCCCATGCCACATTCCCCCTGTCAACGTCACCTCCCCTGTCAAGCGTATCAACGGATAGTTACAAATATTACAGGAAATATGATGAACATCTTCATATTCAGTGACGTTGGGACACGTTTTCGTATAAGTAATAAAGAAGTGGAGACCGGGATCTCGCTTCTATTCTTGCCTATGGAGTACGGAGCCATAATATGACATCAAGTCTCCGCTTGCATCTAGACCAAAGCCGCGATGACAAAGTGAGATGGCTTTGCAAGGTTGTTGGAGACGTTCTATTTTCGAGTTACTTTTGTTTTGGGTGGCGCAATACAGTGGTTGTGTTTCCAACAGGCAAGCGAATTCGCAATTGGCCCTGGCTTGTGGTACCCTGGGTCTGGGTCTCGGGTCTGGACGTTGTTGGTAACTTATTGACATAATCTACATGTTTGATGATTGGTGATGGGATGTTTGTGCTCATGGATCACGTATGTATTTGATGAATGTATCACTAGAGCCATCCCACCGGAGTCAAGGGCTCATTTTTGAGTCGACTCGTCATCTCGTAGCTATGGTCGAGCCTCTATCTATAACGAATAATATTCAAGAGTCATATTGCAGACTGGTTATGATTGCATTCGGATATATCCCCAACTGGTTGGTGCCTGGAAGGCCACGGTACCGGCCGAATATATATTTGGTTGTATAACGGACATTGTCAACAAAACACCATTATGAAGTCGATGAACTGGCCAAGCCGTAGATCCTATTAATACCTCTCTCTAATTATCTCTAGTAAAGCCAGATAATACAAGAAGTGGAAACTTCTTCCATTCGCAAATGGATGATCCATATCAATACCTGAGGAGGTCATCCTATTGGTTGAATTTAGCTGACTAAGGAAAACCCCGCTCTAACTTGATGCCTGAGCCTACAGGCATCAATATCACTCGGCCTCAACCATAAGGCCACAAGGCCACAAGGCAAACATCGATTCTACGAGCGAGACCTTGATAATTATATTTGCAGTACTTCTAGGATATTGATTCTAACTCCTATCGTGGGCCTCTTGTTCCTGGGGGCTAATAGTCTAAGGACTGCAAACTTCGAAACAGGAATGTTATACCTCTGTGATGCTCAAGGTTCAGATTCTCATGCCCGAGAATAAAAGAACGTAGCTTTTCTCCTTATGCCCATAGTTGTTTTTTACCATTTGGAAACCAGTAGTCATTGGTGTGGGCTTGATTTATCTACTTGCTATAGCTGAGTCTCATGACTTTGCTGATGGTGATGAGGAGCTCAACCGCAACCTTGCCGTTGCTTCCACAAACAATGCTCTGGAACCCATTCGGAATGATAAAGTAGGACCGGAGATAGCCATTAGCCGCTGTTCGGACTCCAAACATCTTCTGGGAAGGCGGATTTGCTACGCCAGAACCCAGGGAAAGGGTGCTGGCCGGTTATAGTCCATGTCGATTCTTCCAAAGCCTGGCCAACGAAGACAGAATGTCCCTTTGGGCAATAATGCAAATTAATGAACACATCGTGAACCTCTTGCCCTGATGGGAAGCCATTTTGAAGATTTATCAGAGACGACGGCGAGATTTGGGCACAGAGCCAAAACTACCCTTGCTCTCTTTCCGAGTGATTAAGTGGAATAGACGACGAGCCAATGTTTATGACGCTACAAGTAATAAAAGGCAACGGCGAACAGTTTGGATGCTGATCTGATTTGAAGGAAGCAATAAATTTTGCGACTTGTCAAGGCGACAGGAGACGACAATGTGAGACTAAAACTTACTTATAAGCCACAATATATGGCATCATTGTAGGTAAAGAAGGGTTCTGTAAGTAGTCGTAGTAAGATTGATACAAGACCATGTACTAGCCGTGATGTTGGCCGCTACTTCTAGTGCTATAGATGCATAACTCTACGCCGTGTAACCTTCCGTGTCAGCGTGATGAAGTACTATTGCGTAAGACCTCTAGAGAAGCAGGGTAGTAAATATTGAAGATGACGTACCACTAATACGGAATCTTTGAGTGATTGCCTATTTATACTTATAGAACCGTCTCCTATAAAATGACTGCCTACTGGTACAGTGGAAAATTGTCATTCTTCGAGGACAGACTGCCCATATTCCAGCCTCTGGTCACGCTAGCACGGAAGGTTACAGGGCATATAGTAGTTATGCATCTATAGCACTAGGAGTAGCGGCCAACATCATGGCTGGTACATGGTCTTGTATCGATCTTACTACCACTACTTACAGCAACCTGCTTTACCTATAATCGTGTCTTTTTGTCACTCTAATTTAACTATGCGGACATCTATCGCGGCTATGTAGGCTGTAAGTATACCTAGAACCTCAAATTCTCGTCCTCTATCACCTCGATGAGTCGCAATATTAAATGGAACATAGAAGAGACAATATTTACAAACACACGAATCGCTTGGAACCTAGTCATGTCGGGCTGGCTTCTTGGGATTAAGAACTGGAACATGATGTGGGTACAGACACATTCATTCCATAACATAAACAACTCATAAACACAATTGCAATACTCAGTAAATCCATCGAACAACAACAAAATGGACACAGACAATCGCGACGATGATTCATAGCAGCACGGCCTCTGATTGGACGGACTCGACCAGAAACCCACCCGATTTAAAAAAACGAACCGCATCAATATCAAACTCTCAGGATGCCGGGATAAAAACGAGAAACCCATTCTCGATGATGCAAAATGAGCAAGCGGTCGCTCGAGGAGTTTAGGGGAGGTGCGCAAAGGTCGCCCGACCCCGATAACAATGGCATACTCCCTATTCATGACCTGCTCTCGCCCGGCGAGGAGGAGCACGGGCAGTCATCCGGACCGACCAAGAAGCCCAGGAACTTCATTGCCACAGTTGTAAGTGATACGTATGCCTTAGTTGCCTGGTTCTACGGCACGACCGAGCTCTCCGGGCCTCGCTAACGCTCGTTCCAAGGCGTGTGAGACATGTCGTCTGAAGAAGACGCGATGCGATGAATCACGGCCCAGATGTGGGCTCTGCAAGTCGCTTGGCCTGGAATGTGTTTACAATGAGCGTAAATCGTCAAAGTGAGTCGTTTCAATGCTGGCTTGTACATTCAATTGCTCATGCAATCCAGACGGGACCAATCCCTTACTATGATCATGAGTACTTTGCATCGTCTAGAGACGAAATTGGAAAGTATCCCCACGTCCATCTTGGGTGATCTGCAGTCTCTTCGGAGCCGGATCCGTACTCCTGCCGATGAATTGCACATGCAGGTATCGCCTGCTGTCAACGATGGTAACCAGACATCCATGCTGGCCGCCATGGGAGACAACTTCACCCCCACCGCAGCAGGAGATGGAGATGACTTTGAATTTGAAGAGAACCAAACACAGCCTGACTCCGCAGGTCGAATCTCTATCTCTTTCAGTCAACATGGGGTTATTCTGTGGCCTGGAGCCCGGCAGATCCTCCCAAAGCAGTTACTCGCTGCCTATGAATTGCTTGGGAAAAACTATGTCATTGAATTGGAGTCGGCGCGACCTCCACTTCCAATGTTCACAAGCCATTATCCTCTCCAGGCGGGAGAACATTGGCTAGAAGAGCTTCCGTTGGCGATGATCAGAGGCCTGGCAGATGCATTCTTCAGTGTTTTCAACCCATCCACCCCTATAATGGATAAGGGGTTCTTCTTTTCCTTCACTCTTGGCTCAGCTATTGAGAGCGGTTTCGGCTACAATTTGGAGAGTTGTCTGGTTCTCAATGTGCTAGCACTGGGATGTCTTGCTGTCCTAGCCTCACAAGAAGGAAACTATCCTTTGCCAGGAACTCTAGGTCATCAATTCGAACCACCTGAATGGATGAATGTGGTCTATGAAGAACAGCCTGGACTACGGTTTTTCAACGAAGCTCGTCGACGCATTGGCTTTTTGATGTGCGACAATGACATCCAGAGTTGCCAGTTCTACCTCCTCTCCTCGTGCGTACCCATGCCCAAGCCTAATACAATTATCAGATAGATACTAATCTCTTACAGTGTATATTATAGTCAGATTCCCCGTCCGATGGACTCTTGGGCAATGATTCATCGTGCCGCTACATGCTGTCTGTCAATGCTGACCAAGTAAGTCCTACCCATACACCTCAATCGGCCAAGATAATTCTAACTCGCGCATAGCCATGATGTAAACTTCGACGGATGGGAAGGTGACATGAAATCCCGCGTATATTGGAATTGCCTCATGAATGAGACAATCCTCGTCCAAGAGCTGCACCTCCCATCAAGCGGCCTCTCTCGCCTCGAAGAACAAGTCCCAATTCCCAAATTCATCGGCTTCGAAACGACTGGCTACGCCGCAACCCGCTACAACTCATCAAGCGTGGTCGACGACTCATACTTCCAATACCACTTCCTAGCCCAGGTAGCCCACCGCATCATCCTCACGCGAATCCGCCACTCCCTATACTTCTACTGTAAGCAGCTCAGCCCTTTCTCGAAATCTCGCCATTACTGATGCATAAATACCCTCCTACCAGCCGACTCAGGATCCTTCCCCCTCCCCGCCGTAAACACAGAACTCAACCACCAACTAGAACAATGGCGCACCAACCTCCCAACAGCAATACAATTCACAAACCCAGGCACTAATAGCCACACAAACACAAATACTCCCTACTCCTCACACAACACACCAATTGACCACTCCTCCCTCCATCCCTCACCCGGCTCAGCAGCATCCCCAATCCCAAACCAAACCCAACTCTCCTCCCCAAGACCCAGAACCACAGACCCGGCCCGTCCCCTCTCGCCGGCAGTAGCAGTGACAGATGCAATGCTGAAAGGCCGCTACATGATTGCCCGCTTCCACATCGGCCGGCCGTATCTATATAAGGCCCTTCGGACCCCGGGTCTCCTCACAGACGAAGACTTCGAGCAGGTGAAGAGCGGCCTATTGAATGCAATGGATTGGCCCATTACGCAGGGTATTTTCCGGAAGATGAAGAGTTGCATTCCGATTAGGTTTGCGTTTTGTTCACAGTAAGTGCTTTTTTATTACATTCTTATATTTTGTCAGCTTTGGTTGGCTAACACTTTTTGTTCTACTCAGGTTCTTTGGTCAGATACTCCTCTTCTACTGTATTGCTCACTCACCTAATCCTCGTCTCCGTGAGACTCTCCCTGGTGGTTGGGAACGCTGGGTTAGGGTGATGCTGGGTTTCTTGGAAGATTGTGCAGTGCATAGTCCCGCTGTTGCGCAGGATCTGGAGCTTTTGCGGTCTTTATGGCCTGAGAATTAGTTTCTACACTGTATTCTATGATATAGTATCGTTTCTTTTTTCCATTGTCTTTTCCGGGGCTTGTCTGTTCGCATGTATGGAGTTGGTTGTTGGGTTTTATGCTTAATGCCGTCCTTATTATATCTACTTTTCTATACCAGCATATAAAGAGTCGATGTCTGGGTCCGAATCAAATTCAGTATAACGATCCATGTCTATATACGAGGACTGGACCTCATGTAGCAATTGCTTGTGATAGAGCAGGGTATTGAGAAAAGAATAACAAAGAGTATCCCAACGAAAAGATGTTTATGCATCGCCACCAAAATCAGGCAACATTCCAGGCCACAACAGGTAGATGAACAGATACTATTACAGGGCCCACTCGTCGGCCGTCTCAGAGTCTGCAATGAAGGGCTTGTCAATCTGTTTGATGGCATGGTCGCCGCAGAGAATACTACAAAGGAGATGGTTAGTGAAATGGACACAGCAATACATGGGAAGGTTATACATACCAAGCTTCAGCGACCAGCGAGTCTAATTCCTTGACAATATCCTCCCGCCGAGGGGAGGAGATATCGCCGTTACTGAGCTGAGCCTGTAAATCGCGAATATACTTCTTCTTCCCGCCAGCACCATCCAGAACCTCCTTTCCAAGACAGTCACTGTGGAAAGCATGTTGGCAGGGGAAGACAAAGAACTGACGACTGAGGACAGGCAGCGAACAGATCCAACATTTCTCACCCGGCTCGACAATCGCATAGCGGGTATCCAGACCAGCAATCTCACCCCTGATTTGACGGGCGGTCTGGGCCGAGTTGTCCATTTCCTGACGCAAGGCATCGATGTGACGCGAGTAATCTTCCAAAGCAGTGCAAATCTCGTCCTTGAAGTCGTCGATAACGACGAAATCAGGGAAGAAGGGAATCAGATCCTCAATGCGAAGAAGCTCACAGCGACGCAAGAATTCAATGGCGTCTTTGATACCAGTGCCTGGTTGGCGGATCTTTTTCTCCGCGACCAGGAGCCACAATTTCTTGCGGAGTTTGTCGTTGCCCTCTGGACGGTCGGCGACGATTGCAGCCAACTCGATGTCATTGTGTTCCAGAGCTAGCTCGACAGCCTGTAGATACTGACCCATTGTGCTGTAGATGTGGATGCATGACTGGACTCGTTGATTTTGGATACAAAGTCGAAGGGCAAAATCTGCGTCGTAGGGAGGGGGCGACGAAGGTTGCGATTGGAGATAGGTGAGCAGGCCGGCCTCGGATGTTGAGGGGCTGGACGCATGGATTGAAATGAGAGTATTGTGGACCGCTGCGGATGGGTTGGGGTGATTGACAATGATAAAGTTCAGATAGCGGACAGCTTGGTTCTGACTGAGAGAGGCGACACTGGCGGATTTGTTATAATTTAGCAGTGCGGGTATCAATCTCTCAGGATCGAGGTCCGTCTGGCGCATCAAGATATCGACCAGGTCTGTGGGCTTGTGTGTCATGAGCACACTGCTGTATTTGTAGAAGACATCGCTATCACTTTGGCGTTGCAGGACTTTCAAAGCTTCCAGCCATTTCTCGCGCTGAATCCAATATGACAGAACATAATTGTAGTCAGTCGTAGCGGTTGCGAAGAAGAGCAACTCCTCCTCGCGGCCATGGCTACTTATGATATCATATACTGTCTTCCGGTCCAAATCCGCTTTGTGGCTGTTGACAAATTCTTGAAATTCAGCGCGGACGCTGCCTAGCTGATCCTTAATTTCTCCGGTGCTCGTGCCCTCTGTCAATTCAGCCTTGGTGGCGATGTTGTCATCGAGGGAATTCAGCTTGGACATGAATAGTTCCACAAGCCAGCTGGCGACCATAATTCTTTGCATGGCAGAGGCTTTCTTGTATGTTGCCAGCTGGGAGAGGAGGTAGTTTCGCAGGGCGTCATGCTCTTTGTGGTCAATCATGGTAAGGCAGACCTCCTCAAAGCCTTTGCTGCTCTTGCCCCATACTTTGGCAGCCTCGAAGAAGTTGCCTTTGTCGGCCAAAAAGTCACCCGAGGCAGTCATGACAGCATCGCGCTGTGCGGGACCTCGGGCATACTGAAGGGCTTCGTCGAATTTCTGCTCTTTCAGGAAGATCTTCCAGACATCTCGGTCTTCGTCGCCTGCCACAACCTCAAAAATGGCCTGAGTGGTGAAGAGCCAATATGTGTTCTTCGTGAGATCAGTCAAGAGACCCAGCGCACTCTGCCCAGGCTCCAGCACCGTTTGATTGTATACAACCTCCTGGCTGAGACGGTTGACGGCGACCACTTTTCCTCCAACAAGCGCTAAGATATGCCATTGTGTCAAAGTCATTGCGGAAATCGGGTCTTGTATCAACTTCCGACCTCCCCGTGGTGATTCTGAAGCCGGGAACACCGACCGCGCAAGCATATGTGCATCCTTGAATGGAGTCTCTGATACGAGCTGGCCATGATAGATTCCTTCGGAGCTGAGCCACGCAAATTCCTTTTCAGAATACCCTTCAGCCTGATGGCTTTCTGATACCGCAGGTGAAATCACCAAAGAAGATGGAGCAGAGCCGGAGGCTTTCTGAGCTTCATGTATCAAGGGAGTCTCGCGCTGGAACAGCTCCGAGTACACAGACCCGCCGCTCTCTCTCCCATGCTTTGAGGCCCCTGCCCGGCCAGTGAAGTGTAACAGTTTCCCATAGGTTGCCACAAGTACCCTTTTGTGATCGGGTTTTGAGAAGACCGGCTCCACCGAGATACCTGTCACCGCGGAGGCGCCGGGTGCCTGGAAAACTGGAGTCGAGTACTTCTCCTCGCGCCGGTAATTAGATGGTTCGATATAAGTCTCGTACACATTGCCATCGGTGGCACCGAGGAGAATCTCACGAGTGGACGCGGTTGGTAGAGAGGGATTCCAGGCAATACTCTCAATTGATACACCTTTTAATCGTGACAGGGGTTTCGGCTGTCGCGACGGTGACTGGGCATGGAGATAGTAGTTCTCACCGAGAGTTGTGGTGATGATCAAATGGGACGCGGAAGGATCGAGGAACATGCGACGGATGACTCCAACTTCGGAGGACTTCTTGGGAAGATCGATGTCTGTTGTTCACGAGCATGTTAGCTCAGCTGTTGTAGCCAGCATTTGCTGCGGGGAAGGTTCGGAGGCCTACCTTCGACATCTTCAGGAGAGTCAAGGTCGATTCGGAGAATGCGGTTGGTTGACAGAGCTAGCACAAGTACATTGTTCGCGACCTGCGCTGCCACGAAGTCCGCAGCGATGTTGAAGGCTAGCTGCACCCGCTCAACGTCGAATATCGGAAGGGAGGAGCTCGCGGGCTCCATTAAGTTGCTGGGAGCAACGTAATTGCTGGATCCATCCAGCGCCATGATGCGCTAGCTGTAGCAGCGCTATGTCATGCCGATGAGCAAGAGTGGAGGCAGTTCAAGGCTGCGCGTTGGTGCAAGACGGAGATAGACTTGGGGGTCCGAGGAATGCGGAGGCTAAGATGTATGGCCTCAGGCCAACATCACTTTACCTACTTGGATCTACAACAGCTAAATCTCCCCAACACGAATATAGAAATACAATTAATCATACATATGTAGGTAGGAATCTATCTGGTTAATCCCTAAGCACAAATCGCAGAGTCACTTCGCACATGCATCATGGGGTATCATCATATGTGAAACATGCAATAGCTGGACTGGGTATCTAGAAGAAAGGAAATCATGACATCCCCGACCTGGCTCACATCACCACACATTCGCGATCCGGTTTCCTGCTCTTTTCCTTGGACTTCTCCTTGGACTTCCCCTTGTTCCTCTCACGATCTTTGGTTCGTCCTCTTCCACGCTTCTCCTTCTCATAGGCACCTGGCCCGAGCTTCATCTCATCCATTGCCTCATCGATGTCCAAGGCGGACTCGTCTCCTTCGCCTTCCTCGCTGAATCCATCATTGGTGATTTTGTCTCGGCTAAGCCGCCCAGCAAAACGCGAGAAGGTGGCGCTGATTCTGTTTTCACCGGTTTGACTGCCGGCACGACTTCCAGGATTGCTCCTAGTTGCTCGGGATCCACGACGAGAGAATGACCGCCAGTTGTTTGTGCCTTCTTCTTCCATTGGTGCCAATCTAGGTGACGAGGATGGTATAGAATGCGGCTGAAGACCGCTTGGGTTGCTGTTTTCTGAGAATGCCACACTGGATCGCCTTGGAGGATTGGCTAAGGTGGGCGCACCAGTTTCACGAGGTCCAGTGACTTCAACACTTGGTCTTTCAGAAGCCACGTCATCGGTTAAATCAAGTTGATCGCCCAGTGTACTGCCATCCGACGCCCGAGAGGATGGCGCATGCTGAAGATTAACCGCAGATGGATCCTCAGCAATCGGAAGAATTTGATAGAACAAAAGATAGGGAGATTCGGTCTTCAATGCTTGATCAATGTCAACCAGAGTTACCCGTTCTGCTGCAAGATCATCAAAGCGCATCCAATGTTTTGATGTCTCTGAAGCATCTGAGGAAGTGCCGCCAGGAAAGTCAACATCGAGACTAGTGCCCCGGACTATGGCGATGTAATGCCCGGAGTCAACTGAGTTTCCTCTATGGCAGACTAAAGCCTGCAGGGAAAGTTTGAAATTGCCATAGATGGGAGCATTTGCATCTAGATTGTCATCCTGGATAAAATGAGGCAGGCCAATCTCGGTGGGAATATCAATATGTGTGTTGAGCCTGACAGCCTTACCATTTGGCAAGACCGAATAGCGCTTGAGGCACATCCCAAGGATTGGCCGTTTGGAGGAAAAGTGCGCTGCAACTTGCGCATCATTTGTTGGCGTATTGTCAGTATACCATGCTGAGGACCAAGTTAGTTTAGGTTTCATATGTAAGAGAGGATGAGGATCTTACGTATCAAGCTGAAAAACTGCCATGCAGGCATCATCACCTCTTTCTTGTAGACTCCCCTCCGTGGTGGCCCTTCTGGCGTGGTAGCTTTCCCGTTCTCGTTCTCGTTCTTAGTATCATCGGAATTGGTTTCTTCGCTCGAATCCGGAAAGAACCGTTCTCGAACGATACTAGCACGTCGACCAGGTGTCCGGGATGAGCCAAGTGCTTCAGTGAACTCAGTGAACGATGACCAGGGGCTGGGCTTTTCGGGTTGCGGAGTAAGTGACGGCTCAGGCGACAAGGTGGGCGTAGTCTCAATCTCGATTGCTTCAACATGTGTAGTGGAGCCCTTGGATATGGAGGCAGAATCCATTGATCGGATTGAGGTAGCCGTGTTGCGTCGCTCCATGTGTCGTTTCACTTCAATCCTGTTATTGAAATAGGCCTCCAGACAATCTTCCAACGTGAGAGATTGCTCCCCATCGGTTGGCTCGGGTGGGATGGCAACTTCCAGAAGCCTTTCATTGATGAACTTGTGGTCATCGCTCTCGTCCTCTTTGCCGGTGTGAAAGATGTCCATTTTCAGAGTCAAGAGTGGCAGCTCAAGCTTCTCAGTGATGAAGGTAAATGCTTCTGATGTATCTTGTTGGCGGAGTTTGGCCGCATCTTCCCAACCACATTCTGCTAGAGCATCCTGTAAATGTTTCGTCTACAAAATCATGTGAATATCAGCCCGAACGTAAAGAAAGACTGCAAAGAATAATGGCTTACCATATCTGTTGTAATGAGCTTTCCTGATCGCAGAAGGTTCACCCAAAATCTCAGAAGAACTGCAAGCTTTCGACGGGGCTCATCACTAAATGATTTGTATAGGATGGCCTCGAAACAATCAAGACGTGCGAACATGGCGAACAGCAGGGCATCCAGGTAGCATGTAACCCCTGCACGATTCTCTGCTCCTAGAAGCTTGGTGTTGGGTGTGTAAGTCCTGATAATGCCTTCAATGGAGTCCTCCAGCAGAAGTAGCAGGCTGAACGCCTTTTCTGTATCTCCGTGTGTAGCCTGTAATGCATAGCTGATATGCTCCTCCTCTAATGCAGTAATACCGAGTTGTTTGATTCGTTGCACAAGGGCTTTGACCTGTTTGGAGGTTAGAATCATTAGATGTATGCAAGCCGACCGTATGCGACCAGGTCATACCTTCTTGTCATGTTCCTGGTTATCTTCTGGCTTGGTTTCTGGCTTGAAGAAGCTCTGGAATAGCGGTCGGGAGAGAAGATGGGATGCCTAAAAAGCCCAAGTTGTTAGCCAGCACATTATCGTATAGATTGAAGCGCGAAGCTGATCTGTTTTGGGCGAGTACCTCTTCTTTGCTTTGCTTGTTCAACTTGTGGTTTCGGTCGCGACGCGTCAAGAATCGGTGGATTCCACTCATTATGGCTGTTGGTGGAACAGGCTCAAAATCGCAGGCTTTCTAGATCGAAGGGGAAAATGCCGAAATGAGAGGCGACATGCGGGGATCAAGACCCCTGGAGACCAGCACAGAGCTTAGTCAAGGCTGCAGGATTTCTGAAAAGCGCAAGAACGCATCATAAAGCCAGATCTGCTGACAAGGAAGAGGCAAAGGGTGGACACTAAGTGATCGAAGATGAAGCTCACATGGTGATCTGCGGGGCAGAGATCCAAGTGGTAAACTACATAAATTACGTACGGTTGAGAAACCGGAGTGTCGTATTTCCGAGAGCAGAATAACTTCGAAGCTGGTATACTTCGACTTTGAAGCTAATATTAGTCACGAAGTATACAGAACTATGATATTTTGAATATTCTTAGCTATCTCAGTGAATAGCTACACACTACTTTAGCCAGACACAATAGACTTTTGCTACCGTATACTGTAACTCGGTTAGAGGTCGATATAGTCCGTACAGCAATTTTAAGTAGCAGTGGCTCAGGCTCCTCAGTATTGCATAGCTATTTAATAGCTGTTGCCTTAAATATACGTCACCTATGTTCATTTAGCCCGTTTGAGTCACCCTGTCTGGTGATATCAAGTTGTGACGCCTTGTAAATCAGGCGCGACAGGCCAATACGATCACGTGCCGAAATGCGCAAACAATTTTTGGCAGGGTCCGGGATGGTCACCAATTTGACAACACCAATTAATCACAAAATGGCTGCCAGGGAACCATCCAGGTTCCTTTCAAGGGCATTGCCCAGGGCCTCAGTACCCTCAATCCGCCCGCAGGGCTTTCTATCACGCCGCAATGTCTCCGATGAAGCCCCGTCGCGGCGTCTGTCGGACCACCTGAGCGAGCTGGAATCGGCGTCGTCTCTGTCGACACCTGTGCCTGACAGTGCAGCACAATCATTCGATCCCGTTGCACGAGCAAAGGCTCGCAAGACTCAGCTCCCCCGTGGCCGGTACGACATCCCAACCTTATCTCAAGTCATGCGCATTTGCAGACACGACAAACATATCGAATACTGGGATAAGCGAACGACAACTAACTTCAACCCCTTCAATTAGATACCAATTCCGCTCCCCCAAGTACGACCGTGGTCCCCTTCACCCTCACCAACCGCCTCCTGCATCCGATCCCTCCTCCCGTCTGTTCGTCCCAGGCCCCTTCTCCGCCCCCCGAGCCGAGCAGACTTACGACGCAACCGTCGCCGCGGACATCATGAGTCTGTGCTACGTACACACACCGCCTGGCTTCACGCCTCCCCCGAAAGCACCCCGTCTCCGCGAATGGGACGACAGCTCCCCCTACCACAAGAACCGTGTGCTCCGCGGACCCCGTGGTGGCGATGTCCTGCGCCTCCTCCGTAAGCCGATCAAGTTCAACAACATCCCCGAAATCGAGCGCATCACAATCCACAGCTACGTCAACAAGGCCGCCACCGAGAACTCATCCTGGCTGCACGTAGCCGGTATCGCTGTCCAGGCTATCTCCAACGTCCGCGTTGAGACTTTCAAGTCCAAGACCAGCGTTGCTAACTGGGGTATTGTCCCCGGCCGTGACTCTGTTGCCGTCAAGGCTGAGCTGTACGGCGAGAACATGTACCACTTCCTGGGTAAGCTGGTTGATGTTGTCTTGCCCCGTATCAAGGACTGGGAAGGTGTCAAGGGTACCAGCGGTGACAGCAGTGGAAACATCACCTTCGGTATGGAACCGGAGAATGTTGCCCTGTTCCCCGAGATTGAGGTCAACTACGATATGTAAGTGTGGGCCACGTTGGATATTGGTTGGCCAGAGCTAATTTGCCTTGCAGGTACCCTCCCAAGATGATCCCCGGTTGCCACATCACTCTCCACACTAGTGCCAGAACCGACAAGGATGCCCGTCTCCTCCTGAGCGCCATGGGTATTCCCTTCTACGGAAAAATCGTAAACTAAAGTGTTTCCACACCTGGCGACATCTTGGCTTCTTATTATATCTCCACTTGGATGGTCTTTTGATATCCAGCATGTAACTTTAGAAACGACCTGCATAATGGTCATTGTGATTATCCGGAATTGTGTACTATTTTCTTTGAATTTCATTCTACATTTACAGCGAGAATTATATCACACAAGAACAATTTCCAAAACAGTCAAAAGGAAAGGAACAACTCAAGTCCAGCTAAATCACATTACTACTGAATAAGAGCCTATAGCTGAGATAATAGTTTATACTGGAAAAAAAGTTCACCATCATGCGTAGAATCATGTTACATACAGGTATCAATGAAACCCGAAAGCAAAAACGAAAAAGAGAAGGCAAATCGCTAAGTCATGAAATAGGCGCAGACAAGAACTCGCATTGAAGTAGCTCATCAGCGCTAGGCCGCTGCTCATAATCCAAATGGAAAGTCATGTCAAGGAACTCCACAGCCTCCTGACTGACGTGATCCGGAGCAGGCGGACGAGCCTTGTTGCTACCGATAGCAAAGATAGCCTGCAGTTGACTGCAGTCTGGGAAGGGGTGAGCGCCAATGAACATCTCGACTACGAGACAGCCCAAACTCCAGATATCGGCTTTCTTGGTGTGGGCAGTCTGCCGCACGACTTCGGGTGCCATCCAGTATACACTTCCCTGTAGGGAAGTGCGGTGGATATGGCTGCCTGCGCCGCCGCCACTGGCGCGGGCACCGAGGAGGTGGGATGCTTCGACGCGCTTGGAGATACCAAAATCGGAAATTTTGACACCGCCCTTGTTGTCGACGAGGATGTTGGCACCTTTGATGTCACGGTGGATAATGTCCCGGCTGTGGAGGTACGAGAGACCGGCCAAGATCTGACGGACGAAGTTCTTGACGAGGGGTTCTTGGAAGGTGTTATATTGCTTCAGCATGGTAGCAATAGAACCTCCAGGAACATACTCCAGGAAAATGTTCAAGTATTGATCATCGGCAACGGTACCGAGATATTGCACAATGTTCGGATGGGACATTCCTTGCAAAAGCTCGATTTCGTGCTTGAGGGCAGTGACCATGAGGTTCTTCCGTTGATCGAATTCTGTGCCCTTAGTAGCAGATGGGATCTCGACCTGCTTGACGGCCATAAGTTCTCCGGTGATAGCATGTAGAGCCAAGAAGACGCTTCCGAAGGAACCTTCACCAATCAACGATCCCTTCATCCAGTTCTTGGGTGCGAAGTTATTTCCAGCCAAGAAGTCAGCGAGGCCATCATCCTCTTCTTCGCCATCCTCGGCTACAATGACACTCATCCGATCATTGAACGAACCGCCATCTGTAGCAGCGACGCTGACACTCTCATCAAAGAGGCTCTGGCGCGAGGTGTTGGGCGGCTCATCAGAGCCACTCTCGAATGAGACGTATGACTTGCGGTTCGGCTCAATGGGCGACTCTTCCTGGAGAGGCTGAAGAGAGCTAGACGCAATGGAGTCCCGATATGAGGTTTGTGGCAGGTTGAACTTGGAGACTGATATAGGCCGCGGAGCACGTACTGCCTGTGCAGCCCCAGGGCCCTGAAGCCATGTATCCGCAATGCTGGGGATTGGCGGGATCGGAGGCAATGGTGGTAGAGGAGGAGCATCCTTCATACTTGAAGCAACACTGTAGTTGCTTACAACACTCATGCGACTTGCGGCACGGCTCAAACGTTGAGATCTGCGCATGGTCTTTTCGATGTTTTCTCGGTCATGACTGGGGAAGAATGACTGTAGCTCGTGAATAATCATCTCACTTGGAGGTCTCTGTCCGAAAAAAGAGCGAAGCTTAGCCACGGGGTTCCGTTCACCGTTAGGGCCCTGGTCTTCCAGACTGGAATTGGAAGGACGATGTCGGGGACCTAATGGAGAGAGTGGTTGCTTAATGTTATGCCAAGATTCGCCGGTAAGTTGCTGGATCTTGTGTTTCTGGCGCTGGTTCGAATTGCTGAGAGCGTTATGATGAGTGGCCTGACTTTCATCGTAAGCCAGCTGAGAGGCACGTCGAAGCTCGTCCATATCTGGCTCGCCGGCATGAATCTTTCGTAGAATCAAGCGGCCTCGTTCGGACTTGTTGAAACCGTCACAAATCTCCATGAGCTCGGGTTCAGTGAGTTTCCTGCAATTAGACAGATCTGGATCTAACCCGTCTAGAACATAGAAACAATAATTTCTGTACTGGTGCTCCGGAAGCTGCAGCTTCTTCAACACACACAGGATGACTTCGTCGGGTGTTTTGCAATTGCGGATATCCAACACCTTGGTTTGTCCACCGGTATATATGACGCGGATGACAGGGGAGCTTGGCGGAAGAGGGCCCATGGTGAGGCCGTCAAGACTGGGGTTCCGAGGATGGGAGCTTCTGCCTTCGTTCGGAGTGCCGGTGTTTCGGCCAGAGCTTGAGCCACCCGAAGATGGATGGTTCAGGTAGTCCTTGCGCCATGGACCCCTTTCAGAGTCACCGGCGGGTGGCGACGCAGGCTGAGACAGCGTTTTACTGTTCAGATAATCATCAGCCAGCTGAGATGTGCGTCGGTATGGTAGGCGGGAATGAGAATAGCGGGAGGAATTAGAGAGCGCGGTGGCTTCGAGGGCGGCTAGGGTATCCTGTTCTGATGGTTAGCAACAGCAAAAGAGAGACCCAATATGCACTCGGAACCCACCATATTCTTCTGTCTTGACGAGGTGCCAGACTTGGTTCTGAGTTGCTTGATGGCGACAAAGATGCGCACTCGGTCGCCCACCTTCTTAATGCCCATTTCCTGTAGGATCTTTTGGTCGCATTCGAGCAGGTTGTCCCCATTGAAATTGTTGGCTGGAAGCGATCAGTTCACCTGTAGCCTTCAGTGGACACAGTACAGCCAAACCTACCTTTGAATAACGACTCATATTGCCCACATTTGATGCTGTGAAGCCAGGCGACAACACGTTTCTCATCCCAGGTGCTTCAGATGGTCAGGATAACTGCGGTCATTGATCCACTATTGGGGCACTTACCGGACTGATGCCAGATCGTCCTGCCCCTCCGAAAGCTCCGATTTCGTGGGGCTGGCGAATCCCATTCCATCCTGAGCTCTTGTGGCTGTCGCGGGTCTCTGTAACGGATTCGCATGATATGCAGTTGGGGTCTGGGACGACGGAACACTCAAAGGTGCAGAATACTGCTTGGGGGCCAACATGTCTGAACGGGTTGTGCGAATGCCTTCGACCCCTCGTCGCTCGGTATTGAGGTCAATCGCACGGTGCCCTTTGCTCTCTCAAGGGCTCTTCGGGTCAATTTGAATGGAGGTGGAGGGGTCCGATCAAAAATGCGACGTCGGTCAACACATAATCCCGGTTCCCTGGTGTTCAGTCAGCGGCATGTTCCGAGTTTGACCCCAAGAGGGGTACTGGAGAAGAGAGTACGAAGGAGACAAGTAGAAAAGGCGACACTAACCAGGATACAAGCCAAAGGATGCTCTCAGCCGAACAGGCGAGATCGAAATGAGGGACCTCACTGCAGCTTACCGTCTGAGCTTTTTTTGGGCCGAGATCGGGTCTAGTGCTTGGATCGGCTATCGAGATACCCCCACTCAGCAATAGAATAAGGTAGAAAAGCAAAAATATGAAGCAGATCTGGAGAACTGGATAATTGGACTGCACTGTGAGTTTTGTAACATGAAGCCCGGTGGAACAGAGTGACTAAGGGCCTCATGTATCAAGGGGGAAAGCCTAACCCGCCCCCCCCACGCGTTTATGTGTCTCATCTGTTTCACCACGAAAATACTTATATATCCCCTAGACTGAAAGAATACGGCTGGGTTTATCGCTTACGATTGGAGAGTTCCTAGGGTAGAGAGTTGGTTCCCAAGCCCCACGCATGAAACAGCGGCTCTACGGAGTGAATCTGAAGTAGGCTTGGTGTCTCACACAGCTCCAGTTATTCTATACATCCGGTGGCTAGTGGGATTCCATTGAACTCAATTGAAGTGCCCGGGCCGATCTGGGAATATCTGAATGTATCCAAAAATACTCCATAGGATAGGGAGGCAATAACTACACTAGGTGTTTATATTTTGTTCTAGACACAAACACAAGGAGACAAGTTCGCTTAAAAAGCCTCAAACAGACGGAAGATAACATCTTCGGTTTATAATTGCCCGATGCTTGAACCTGACATAGCCACTTTTATACATGTCATACTAAGCCTTTTGTGACTTGGTGATTCCGACTGCCTTTATATAGCCATTTTCTCAACCAAGCACAGCCTAAGATAGCCTACGATACACACTGTATCTAGACTGATGCTGACCATCTGTACGGAGTGATTCCCACTCTCCGCACCAGTGGAGACCCGAGCACATGCACGTCGGGCCAGAACAGCGGCATATATGCACCCGGCCTCTACCTCCAACACATACCAGACATGGGGATCAGACATATCCTCCCCTATAGAGGCCACCACAACTAGATGTGTTGGCAGAGACAAAGATATACAAAGGGCACGTGACGGTCCCCTCACCCCACAGTCAATTTCCCCGCTCAGACCTCAAATTCTTCCCCTCTCTTTACCTCCAATCCCCCAATCC
>ERZ1673737.1193-NODE-1193-length-26905-cov-4.656350_pt1 | contig 26905 bp, 15 predicted proteins | sample MGYA00580211_ERZ1673737 | MGnify/ENA primary metagenome ERZ1673737 (study PRJEB41218, sample SAMN15661789) | gut metagenome | host: Homo sapiens | place: Canada: London | collected 2015-08-20/2019-03-30 | study: EMG produced TPA metagenomics assembly of... | reverse complement strand
AATCACCCCTTTCTACCTCCCGGCCAGCCTACTAATCATAATGTATTTGCTAGGTATGGTGAGGTCTTGGGATTCCATGAACAAATGACTGAGAGTGGACAGAGCGGTCCGATGAAAATGACAAGTCAATTGGATGGGATGGACCTCGGATGATGGTGATTGTATATTATTATTTTGCAACTTTTGACGTTTGCTTTTTACCTTTTTTAATGAGTTGCGGTCTTAGGATTTGGATACCATTCGGGTTATGACTTGTTAGAATTATTTTTTTTTTGTTCAGCGATATGGTTTAGCTGGTTGTTTTGGCTTTGTGAAAAACAATTTTTTTTTACATACTTAGGGTTCAATGTATCGGATCTATATTTTACGCTTCACTGTATTTCTTGATATAGTGAAAGACGCTGTTGTAGATCCGTTAAGAGGTAATGCGTGAAATGTGTAGATGCAAAGACGCGAGAGTGAAATGCTCAAGAGATGGAGTGAGACGTGAGACGTTATCGTGAAGCTTTATATGAAGTCGTAAAATCGTGAAGATCAAAGTTATGAAGGTATAGGACAAGAAGACATAAAATTACTTCTAAAAAACGCGATTCCGCTTTTTAAATCTGGTGAATAGCCATGAGATCTCTGCTCAGGTTTGTCAATTCTTGGGTTTAGCATAACTGAAAGATTAGAAGCAATGTTAAGTTATCATATAAACATTAGGTATACATGACCAGATCATCTCCGGCATTATTAGCCCCTGTATAAAAGGGAATTAAACAACAGCAGTAAAAATAACAGCATAGCCCATATGTACGTCAAGGTCTATGTTCATCAAACCGACCCGGGATATCGTTGCAACCAAAAAGTTAAACCCAAAACGCGCAAGTTCATAACAGCCAGGGCCTCATGATTCAAAACTCAAGACGTTCAGTGCCGTAAGCAAATAACACCTATAATCATATCATGAACCTAAAACCGATTAAACAGCCGAATCACCATTAACAGTCGAAGTCTCCGGCGCTGGAGTCGCTCCCTCATTATGGTCCTTCGCGTTACGGCGCGAGTTCACGAGGTCAAGAATAGCGAAGGTATTCGTAACAGCGAACGTAGCCCTATAACCATAACGTCAACACTTCATCCCTTGAGAAATCAACAGCTCCAAAGATAGGGTTAATGATCTTACCATTGCACAGCAGCAACCACAATCAAAGCCTGCAGGGCATGGCAGCTAGCCCACTTGCACACACCCGGTGAGGGGATCATAGCAGCCAACGCAATCCAGCCACTGAGCCAGAGACCGCCGGTCAAGATTTCAACGAGGGGAATGACGATCTCGTGTGAGATGCGGGGGAAGGCGATTGGTGCGAGGCCTAGGTAGGGGACCGCGATTGCTGTTGTCCAGCAGCCGTTGAAGAGCATATAGTAGACGACGTTTGAGAAGGACCATTCATCGTAGAGGGAGGCGATGACTGGGTTTTGTCAGATGTTGCTTCTTTGGTGGTTATTATATATGGTGGACGTACCATATGCGCTCAGGCCGATAGTTGCTAGGGACAGGATGACCTGGATGATTCGTAGTGGATAGACCCAGGACAGCATTTTGGTGGCTTTGGACAGATATTTTTTGGTTATATAGTCGAGGATATCGGGCCTTTTCGGCAGATTCTTGGTGTTAAAGTTCAAAAAAGGGAAGAGCTACACTATTAGGGGATTGACATGGGCTTTTATACTGATGAGAGACGGCCCACAAGGCCACTAGTTAGTGTCCCACACGTCATGGCCGGGAAGAAACATGCAGCAAAATGATTAGAAGCAGACGGATTATCGGAGCCTGGAATCCGGTGCAGTGAAAAGTCTAATGCAGGTTCTTTCAATAGACCTGAATGTGAGGCTTTCCGAATTAGGGCTTGATCAACTTCCCCGCCTTATACATGGATACGCCTGACCATATCAGCTTCCCTTTACACGCATTCTTTTTGTATATGAAGAGTTCAATGCCCATTCAATAGAATATGTCATGCCAACATCACATCCATCTTACACGGCAAATCCGATCCGACTCGGAATCAGATGTTGGGTTGCCGCTAGACTGTCGATCTCACATGAAGACCTCGGCCGAACCAAAACTTCGGCGCTGATCACACCAGAGTCCTACTTTTTCTGGACCTGAAAGGATTTCCTGCCAAGGAGATGGTTTACATTTGAGTGCTAGTTCGAGCTTGTTTAGCGTGGATCAAATTCCAACCTCGGCTTGTCGATCTTCGGATTCGCCGTCTTTGTCGACGTGCAGATGACAGGGTAGCTAACCGGATATTAATGCTTACATCCAAGGACAGGCACACGCCCAGGTACAACAATTACAGTGATGACCCATCCATGCAAGTTAGTCGGAAGATCCACACGAACGGAGAATTTCGATGCATATATACAAAACAAGACAAAAACTAATATACTCCCTACCTATCATACAAATCAATATCCCACCCATCATTTCCCAACAAGAGCCCGGACAGCATCCAGCACACCAACAGACTTCTGATCCGCAGGCTCAATCGCCGACCGCGCCGCATCAGGCCCATCACGCGACGCGTGCTTACCAGCCTCCTTAGCCGCAGTTTCAATAGCAGCATGACGCTCCCTCCACGCGCGATCCTCCTTATCACGAACCTCCAGCTCGTGTAACCAGGCATCACGCTTCTCTTGCTTCTTGCGGTCTTCCACAGCCTTTTCGAATTCTCGACGCTGCTGGCGCTCTGATTTGAAGTACATTCCTCCGGCGACGAGGGCGACTAGTGTGAAGGCTTGCGCGTAAATACGGGCGCGGAACATGCGGTTCATTTCGACTGAGTCGCCAGATTTCATGGAGCGGTAGGCGCGGTAGAGGGCGTAGCATGTTGCCGCACATCCTGTAGTGAGGGGTGTGTTAGTGACTTGTCGGAGCTTGGTGGGGGATCGTAGTATCGGGTTTTAGGGCGTTGTATACCTAGTGGGACGAGGGGTTCTTCTTTGAGACGGCGGGTAAATTTCTGGACGCCGGTTTCTTCTGTGAATTGGCTGTTGGGGGTGGTGTTAGCTGATTATTCTTGCCCTTGGTATTCCCCGTGGCATTGGTAGATGCGGCTTGGGGACAACGGCGGATTGGTATGGAACATACAAGTTATCGTCAAAAGACGAGGGCACGGGCTCGCGACTCATGGTGTATGGTTTGGAGTGGTTCGGGGAGTTGTGCGGAGTCGAATCGCGTTCTCGGGTTGCGGAGTTTTCCAAGTCGGGGGGTCGGAGTTTGAAGTCGGAGGGCGACTGTATTCCAAAACACGGCCTTCGGTAATTGATTAGAGTGCTCGAGATTGAGGTAAAGTTGACAGATGGTTGCAGGTTGCAAAGTGTCAATGACATGACTCCAATGACATAAGTTTTCAAGTAACTTATCGGGTTATGTAACTTAATGCACTCGCAGGGCAATAAGTTATACTTACTTGGTCTACTAACAAAGCTTCTACTCACGTACTTGTCAGGTTAGTCTAAACAGAGAAAGCTATCCAGTTCCTATAACAGCCCAAAACAGATACAGTACATCAATTGGATCGGCCCTATATGTGCTGTCTTGTGTTGACCGCCATCTGGGCGCTGTACCACCTTGCACTGCATCCAGTATACCTACTCTTCGTTCACGCAGCCATGGAAGAAGCAAAGAAGCTGCAGTTGAACCAATAGGGCAAACATGTCTATTCAATCCATCTAATCCAGATTAAAGAGCCAATTTCCCACATACAAATCACAGCAGGCCAATATTTAGGGCTTCCACCAACGCTTACATAACATCTCCGATCACGGTCCGCCTCCCCAGAAAAAGAGTCAATGTTGAGAAATTTCCGACTTTACAATTCCTCGTGATTTCTCATTATTCAATTTCGGCTGGAATTGTCTGAACTCGTCATGTCTGACGACACTTCCACTGGCGTTGCGACTCCGGTCACTCCCAAGATGAGTGGCCTGGCTTTCACTGAATATACTGCCACTGCGACGCCCCCGAACGAACACTCGCAAAGAGTTCCCGGCGTACCTCCCAACTGGGGCATCCCGGAGGCCTTCCTGCTGCCCAATGGCTACCCAGATGTAAGCTATAGCTTGTCCCTTGTCCCTTACTCTCTGCTGGCTTTTGCATTCTAACTTTTTGACCCCGCGATTCAGTATCTCCGGTTGATTTTGACGTCACGAGTTTACGATGTTATTGAAGAAACCCCTCTCACTCATGCGGTCAACATGAGCAACCGGCTGGAAAGCCGGGTCCTTCTCAAGCGGGAGGATCTGCTCCCCGTGTTCAGCTTCAAGCTCCGCGGAGCATACAACAAGATGGCTCATTTGAACCATGAGCAGCGGTGGAAGGGTGTTATTGCTTGCTCTGCAGGTTAGTATATATCCAGTCGATGGTTCTTGTCAATGGACATGTGCTCACTTGCTTCTAGGAAACCATGCGCAGGGCGTTGCGTTTTCTGCCCGCAAGCTAAGAATCCCCGCTACTATTGTCATGCCCTCTGGCACCCCCGCCATCAAACACTTGAACGTTGCCCGCATGGGAGGAAGTGTCGTTCTACACGGAAACGACTTTGATGCCGCCAAGGATGAGGCTCACCGGTTGGAGAAGCAGCACGGTCTGACTAACATCCCGCCGTTCGATGACCCCTATGTCATTGCTGGTCAAGGTACTATCGGCATGGAGCTTCTGCGCCAAGCGAACCTGGATAAGCTGGAAGCTGTATTCTGTGCTGTCGGTGGAGGTGGTCTCATTGCTGGTATTGGCGTCTATCTCAAGCGCATCGCTCCACAGGTCAAGGTTATCGGTGTCGAGGCTCAGGATGCTAACGCCATGGCCCGGTCTCTGGATTCCGGTAACCGTGTTTTCCTCAAGGAGGTTGGCCTCTTTGCAGACGGTGCCGCTGTCAAATCTGTTGGCGAGGAGACCTGGCGTATCAGCCGCGAGGTCATCGACGATATCATCCAGGTGACTACCGATGAGACTTGCGCAGCCATCAAGGACGCCTTCGAGGATACTCGCTCTATCGTCGAGCCTGCCGGTGCTCTCGCCCTTGCCGGTCTTAAGAAATACATTGCAAAGAACCCCAGCCCTGACGCCAACCGCGAGCTGATTGCCATTACATCGGGTGCGAACATGGACTTTGATCGTCTCCGCTTTGTTGCTGAACGCGCTGCCCTTGGCGAGAAGAAGGAGGCACTCTTGAGCGTCAAGATCCCCGAGACTCCCGGTGCGTTCGCCAAGCTTGTTGAGGTTGTTCTGCCCCATGCTGTGACGGCCTTCAACTACCGCTATGCCCGTGAAGACTCGGCCGATGTGCTGATGGGTATCTCCCTTTCTGCCTCCACTGGCCGCAACGACCTGGCCAAGATCATGGAGGAGCTGGAGAGAGGCGGCATGAGCTGCCGTGACCTCAGTGACGACGAGCTTGCCAAGCGTCACCTGCGCTTCCTTGTCGGCGGCCGCTCTGAAGTCGCCTATGAGCGCATCTTCATGTTCGAATTCCCCGAGCGCCCAGGTGCTCTGGCCAAGTTCCTTCGTACCCTCCGCCCCAACCAAAACATCTCTCTGTTCCACTACCGCAACTATGGCGGCGATGTTGGCAAGGTCCTTGCTGGTATCCAGTGCCCTCCTTCCGAGAAGGATGACCTCGAGCACTTCCTCCACGAGCTGGGTTATCCCTTTAGCGAGCAGACCGACTCCCCTACCTATAAGACCTTCTTGCGTGCCCAATAAGCTCATTATAACTTGGAGTGTCGTGAAAGTGTGCAATGTGGATAACGAGAACATGCATGTGCATACATTCTTATTGGTTTAAGCGGATTCGAGGTCCATCTAGTTTGGCGTTTGGTATATACGATAGACCATCTGTATCATAGGTCACGTTGTCTTCCGGTTTTTACATTTATTGCAGACGTACAAATATCGAAAATATGTCTATTTTTTATGAAACTCATGAAATAATCTCTAATAACCAAACGCTTATCCTTCTTATGTTCTGCTGTACTTGTAGTTGAGTCCCACCAATCACAGTGCACGTCTCGGCCGGCCGATCGGCAATACAGAACCTCCGGCCAACCTTTGCGATCACGGCAAGAACCTTCGGAGCCAAAACATCGATATTTCGCCCCGTTTTAATACCTCCTGTTCTTCCTAGGAGAATTGAGGCTCCGTCTCCAATTACTCGCCTCTTTCGGACATTCCCAAACCCGCCGCCATGTTCTCCCTCCGCACCGTCATCGGTGCCTCCTCCGGTGCCCTCCGCCAAATCCTCCCCTCTGTCTCCTACAGAACCGCTTCATTACGGCCATTCTCGCACATGATCCGGAACGGCTTGACGAAACTTCGCGGACAAGCACAGGCTAGCAATGCCGTTGCTGTGGGGGTTGCGTCTGCTCGTCAGATTGAGCAGGTTCGCGGGATGAAGACTCGTTCCTCTGTTAAGAGACTTTGTGATGGTTGCAAGGTATGATTTGAGTCTGCTTGTTATGTCGTTCTGCAATGATTTGGAGCGGAATTGTTGGAACTGGATTGACTGGTGCTAACTACGTCCAATAGCCCGTCCATCGTAAGGGCCGTGTCTACATAATTTGGTGAGTGCTTACCCTGCGCCATTGGACACTCCGTTTGAAAGTACCGGGATCTAATACATTATCCTCTCTTCTAGCTCGAAGAATCCCAAGCACAAGCAACGGCAAGGAAAATAGATCAATTTCCTTATTGCGTTTTTCCCAATACCATGCATCGCCTCCTCCTTCCGTGGGTGCCTTTACTCGATACTCTGAGACATTCGCAAAACATTAGAGCATTCAGACAGACTCTTCATGAGTAGATCGTCTTCTAGATGCATATATACACGGTTTGTCGCCTCGGAACTTGAGATCGGCGGCATGCTCTTGCATTCTTGTTTCAAAACCAGACAGTGGTTGGATATCACGGCACCTTTGTCTTTTCTTGTATATTAGTGTTACACTCAGGAATATCGGATCCTCATGCTCCATTTCGAATCAAATGATCTCCAGTCTAGGTTCCCGTGACTTTCTAGCCTTTTATATGACTTGTGATACGCCGATTCACTCCATTGTAAGGCATCATTGTATAAAACTGGATGTTTAAACCGTCAAAGTCATTTTCAGTCCTAATAACTGTTTATACTCCATACTCCCTACAATAATCTATCGACTCTGATGGGCCGATGTAAATCATCACGTGATGCGTTCCTGGCTTCCCCGAACTTTTTTTTCGGGGAGACAACAGAACGTTCAATCCGCGTTGTCCTTATCAATTCCGGTGTGAGCGGATCATCAAGATGCGGTCTCCTTCTCTTGCACGGTTACAATCCCGTGCGGTGTCTGGCTTGACCAGATCGGCCCGTTTCCAGCCTCAGACTCTCCTGCGCCAGCGATGCGCTTCCACAGCCGCATTCCGGTCCGCCGCTGTCGCGCCGGCTTATCAGTCGAAGTTGGGACAATGGGACCAGCGACGCAATGCTTCTGCTGCTGCGTCTGCAGTGTGAGTCTATCTGTTTAGCATCCTATTGCCGCTTCTAATGTTTTTGTTGTAGTCTCGAGGCTGCTAAGGCCAACCCGGATGGCCTGTCCCAAGCCGCCATTATTGACAACCTTGATCCGGTCGAGGCCGCTCGTCTTGACAAGTGCCGTAACATCGGTATTGCGGTACATCATACCCCGATTGCCCCCAACTCGCTCCTGGATCGTGTCTAATGAAATGTATTTGCGCAGGCCCATATCGACAGCGGCAAGACCACCTGTACCGAGCGAGTCCTTTTCTACACCGGTCGTATCAAGGCTATCCACGAGGTCCGCGGGCGTGACAGCGTCGGTGCCAAGATGGATTCCATGGATCTGGAGCGTGAGAAGGGTATCACCATTCAGTCCGCCGCTACTTTCTGTGACTGGGTCAAGAAGGATAAGGAGGGCGTTGACCACAAGTACCACCTCAACCTGATCGATACCCCCGGCCATATTGATTTCACCATCGAGGTCGAGAGAGCGCTGCGCGTTCTGGACGGTGCCGTCATGATTCTGTGTGCGGTCTCCGGTGTCCAGTCCCAAACGATTACCGTCGATCGCCAGATGCGCCGCTACAACGTTCCCCGTATTTCTTTCGTCAACAAGATGGACCGCATGGGTGCCAACCCCTTCAAGGCGGTTGACCAGATCAACACTAAGCTCAAGATTCCTGCTGCTGCCGTACAGGTTCCCATTGGTACCGAGGACGAGTTCGAGGGTGTCGTGGATCTGATCCGCATGAAGGCTCTTCACAACGTTGGTTCCAGTGGTGAGGAGATCATGGAGAAGGACGAAATTCCCGAGAAGGTCAAGGCTTTGGCCGAGGAACGCCGCAGTATTCTCATCGAGACTCTAGCCGATGTCGACGATGAGATTGCTGAGATGTTCTTGGACGAGATCACTCCCAGCGAGGATCAGATCAGAGCTGCTATCCGTCGCTCTACCATTGGACTGAAGTTCACTCCTGTCTTCATGGGTTCCGCTCTCGCCAACAAGTCTGTTCAGCCTATGCTGGATGGTGTTATCGATTTCCTTCCCAACCCTTCGGAGGTCGAGAACTTGGCTCTTGACCAGAAGCGTGACGAAGCCTCCGTCAAGCTTGTCCCCTACAACTCACTTCCCTTCGTCGGTCTCGCCTTCAAGCTGGAAGAGAGCAACTTCGGTCAATTGACCTACATCCGTGTGTACCAGGGTACTCTCCGCAAGGGCTCCAACGTTTTCAACGCCCGTAACAACAAGAAGGTCAAGGTTCCCCGTATCGTCCGCATGCACTCCAACGAGATGGAGGAAGTCAGCGAGATCGGTGCTGGTGAGATCTGTGCCGTGTTCGGCATTGAGTGTGCTTCCGGTGATACCTTCACCGACGGACAGCTCGGCTACAGCATGTCGTCCATGTTCGTCCCCGAGCCCGTCATCTCGCTCTCCATCAAGCCCAAGCAGAGCAAGGACGGCGCCAACTTCTCCAAGGCCATGGCCCGTTTCCAGCGGGAGGATCCTACTTTCCGCGTGACCTACGACAGCGAGAGTGACCAGACCATTATCTCCGGTATGGGTGAACTTCACCTGGACATCTACGTCGAGCGTATGCGCCGCGAGTACCGCGTCGACTGCGAGACTGGCCAGCCCCAGGTCGCCTACCGTGAGACTATCGGCCACCGCGTTGAGTTCGACCACCTGCTCAAGAAGCAGTCCGGTGGACCCGGTGAATACGCCCGTGTCATGGGATGGATGGAGCCCACCGGCGCTCTCGAGGAGAACAAGTTCGAGCAGCAAGTCGTCGGAGGTTCCATTTCCGAGAAGTTCCTGTACGCTTGTGAGAAGGGATTCAACCTCTCTTGTGACAAGGGTCCTCTCATCGGACACAAGGTACTTGGTACTCGCATGGTCATCAACGACGGTGCCACTCACATGACTGATTCCTCCGAAATGTCCTTCAAGAACGCCACCCAGCAGGCGTTCCGCAAGGCTTTCGCTGAGTCTCAGCCCTCCGTCCTGGAGCCTCTCATGAAGACAGTCGTTACCGCCCCTACCGAGTTCCAGGGTGATGTTATCGGTCTGCTGAACAAGCGTGGTGCCACCATCAACGACACCGAGACTGGTGTTGACGAGTTCACTATCTACGCTGACTGCAGTCTGAATGGCATGTTCGGCTTCAGTACTAACCTGCGCGCTGCCACCCAGGGCAAGGGTGAATACACCATGGAGTTCAGCCACTACGAGAAGGCTCCTCCTCAGATGCAGTATGTTTTTCCAACCATATCCCATTAACACATTTTCAATACTAACTGATTTCTCCCTTCTAGGAAGGAACTCATCGCCAAGTACCTGAAGGCCCAGGCCGACAGACACAAGAAATAAACGACATACTAACATGTAATATTCCTCCGACCCTCCCCCTCTACAATTCAATCCGATCCAGGCAGCGCCTGGCATTGGATCTTGTTGGACAAAAGAAGTAGCATATTTGGCTGCTGCTTCTTTTCTCCCTCTCCAAAACCCCTCTGTACTATTTATGGCATGGCACTATATCATTCTGTGCATTTATGGACCTGTATTTCAAGATTTAAGACTACTTTCTACTCTCCTGTCTGAACAATAGACCATTGTTTTATATTTTGGTTTTTTTGTGGCTTGTTTTTGCAAGTATTGTATATTTTGAAGGTTGACTGCCTGCTTTGTGCCGACTTTGCTCTATACACCTCCGTCATATTGGATCGTATGACATGTTTGGTATTTCAATTCGTTGTATATCTTGAGGGCTCTAATTTGAATCACCACCAAACTATGAATATTTATATTTTTACTTGAATAGAAAGGCTATGGATATCAAATAATAAATTTGTTTTATTGATGAAATAACTGTATAGCAAACTGATAATCAAAATTATAGGGCCAATCTAGACAACAGATGAGACCAACAAAGAGCCCATAACAAATGGAAGACGATGCTGCAAAGATTAGTATAAAGAATGAAACTGAGGCTCACTGCATGGTAATAGTCAAGTGTATTCACTTTCCCTCCCCTTTCAAGTATTCCTTGCGAAGATCATCCTTACCTGCCCGCCTTCTGAATCCAGCGGGGGAAAGACAGGTACGAATTTTGCGATATAAGAAGGATCCCGAAATGGGCTTGGAGGGCTTCTTTGATGGAGATGCGTCGGAATGATCATCTGCCTCCACAATATCAGCTTTAACTCCCTCAATAGGAGGGAGCCGGGCCACCTGCGGCTTTCGCTCCTTTCCCTTCCCCTGCTGGAAAATCGTGGGAGAGTACATAACGGACGATGTAATAGGGTATTCAAAATCATCCTCAAAGTCAGTCTGTGTCGAAGCAGACTTCATCCCAGCAGGAATCTCTGTCGGTAGGCTCAGGTCATCTTCGGAGGCACTACTGGGCAGTTGGGTACTCCGGGATGTCATTAGAACGATTTTGGGGATCGGGTATCTCGAATGGAAATCCTCCTCCTCGGGTGTGTCTCCTGGCTGCTCCAGGAGCCGTTCAACTTTCTCATCAGTCAGCTCATCAGTGTCCAAAAAGGGGATTCTGACACCATCGAATAGAGATGGACGCTCACCTACGCTAGCGGAAGATTCTTCCTGCGAAGCTGTCTCCGATTCTTCCTCTACATGGCCCATAGGTGAGTCAAGAATACATTCATCATCATACATGATCAGCTGGCTCGACACCGAATCGCCGCAATGCGCGTTTGTGACATTCCAAGCGATGTCGAAGTTTGAAAAGCCTTCGTCCACCATTTTGGTCAGCATGTTATCGAGATGAATATCGATGTCGTATAGGACGTAGATGAGAAAAACGCCGATTGCATCACCAGGGACTTTGTGTTTAACCCACAGGACTATCATTTCCTTTAGATGCTCAATAGTTTCTTCATCCCAGACAATCATGTCCGTGCCATTAATGACACCGACAATAACCTCGTGAGGTTGGTCATATAGGAAGGATGCAATTAATGCTGAAAGATTCCATCGGACTCTGGGGCTCTGACTGCTGAAGTCTGGCGGGCCACGCGTCTCGGGCTCTGTTTCATCGGCGATGAGCTGATTAGGCTCGTATACGGACGGTCCTGGGGCGTGAGAGGTGGATTGAGATTCATCCGTGAATCTGACTTTCTTACCTGAGGAGGCCATGGTCTTTTTTTTGGTGTTTTGTTATGTTTCGAAATCTGGACTGTGGTAACTCAATTGATAGTTTGCTTGTAGGGGTATTGTTTACTTGTGGAAAATATAATGAGTAGTTAACTGAAGAGGCTAATGTCTGCATTCCTCCAAGTACTTATACCTTGGAGGTTTCCACTATACGTCCAATTCCCAATGTTCCTCTAAGGAGAATACAAAAGGAGCAAAGAATGAGGTTCAGGTTCTTTCAAGTCTTTCAAGTCTAACAATGCATTGTTCCTTTCTCTTTCAGTAAAAATTTCTTTCTCTGGAAATTCTACTCTAATTGTTGACGCCGGATTACTGTGTCGATATTGTTCCCACCTAGACAAAGTGCTTTATACAATCTACTTCTGATGAAAAGCCGTGCTCTAGTCGCTTTAATTTCACCAAGCTAAGACTACAGCACATAAACGGAGATATCAATGTCTGGATTTATGTTATTCTCTTACGATCTGGTGTTTGAATAGGAGAAGGGAAAATGCATTTGTACTTGGAGCATGTATTGACACGACCAAAAACTAGACGTGGGAATCAATTCCTAGAGATGACTACTTCCCCTTTGCTTTATCTATAGCAAACACTGACAGCAAGCTTTCCTGCAAACATCGCAAAACCTATGCAATAGGATCCTATGAGACCAGCGCTATGAAATGAGTAAGCTACAAGGGCTGCTATAATATTACTTTCTCTATAAGGAAATTAGACTGGCGTATTCAAGCATCTACAGTGTCTCGGTGGAACCATTAACCGGTCCCCTTCTCGCCATTCTTAATGTGGTAAGCAAGTTCGTCTATTTGTGCATCGTTCAGGTCGGAGACAAAAAAGGGCCATTCCGTCAGAATCATTTGTTTGGCGACGTGACGAGCATGCTCCGCTGCTGCAACGGCGGAGCTTGCAACATTCACTTCTGCTAGGGTGCTTCTCACATTCTGGTCCTGTCCCTGCGTGATTGCCGGCCCAGGCGCAGTCAAGATCTCGTCAGCTCCATTATCGTCAACAAGCGTCTTCCATAAGGGAAAGCGATAGCTGTCATCCCAAATTTGGTAGAAGGCCATTACCTCACGTGCGATATACATGTTTGACTTGCCTTCCGTTACCATCTTTGTTAACATCTCGTTTATGTGGTAGTCGCGTCCATACAATACCAGTTTGAGGAACGCGCCGATAACATGACCTGGGACCTTATTGAGAGCCCACAACTTGAGAACTCGTATCAGATGGCGAACTGCTTTGAGATCCCAGATGATGCAGCTCTCACTCCTTTCGATGGCGGTTATGACAGCGGGATTCATGGTCTGCGTGAAGGATATGATAAGGGGTCGCAGAGTGTGCCAAGGGCTGGCGGGGTTTGGGGAGCCGAACGAGCTAGACGCAGGCTGGATACCTTTGTACATTTTATCTTTTGCTTTGATATTGTGTTTGGTGTTGTTCTTGGAAATGTGGTAGTGGTTGAAGTTGGGGTTGAAATCTTGTTATAAAAACGGTTGAATGAAGTTTGTAGAAATCTGTGAAGATACTGAAGTAAAGCGGAACCTGGCGATGAGCTGACCTTAATACCTTGTCGGCATCTGCCGTACAATGGCAGTCTTCATTGTTTACCGTGGATAAGAATAAAGCAACAAACAGCGAGGCTTGAGCATCTCCAGATCTTTCGATCAAAGAACGCATTATCTGAAAATATCTTGCGTCATTATACCTGCGGAAAGAGAATATGAAAGGATTTATCGGTACCATGAGTAGCTCATTATCGAATTGGACCTTTACAGTCCCTTTCATATCTCAATGTCATTGTTCTTCTGGTATCGAAAGAAAAGAAATAATAGGCATAGTTCAAATTCCCACGCATTGAGTTACAGATACAGCGCTGAAGTATGTACATCCAAGAAAAATCAATGTTTGAGAGAAGTCAGTAGAAAAGATGCAACGCTCCATTAAATAACGTAGGGTGGAATCACAAGCAGAATGCGAGCCTAATGAGGCACGATGGGTATATACGCGCCAATAGGCAACGAAGCTGAAACAAATAATATGAAACGAAAAGCCCCAGAAGAATGGAGACAACAAAAAAGAAAAGAAGAAAGAATATTGTCTGTCGTGGTCGTTGGTCAAAGCCACAAGATCCATCGTACACCGGAGAATGCACCTCGGAAAACTCCGCGCGCAAGCTTGAATGCCATGACAATCAGCCACACCCACCAGAGCATCGCAACTAGGGCCCATTCCAAGACCATGAAGCCCGTTCGTCGGATCCAGCGTAGCCGACGGCGTCGCTTACGAATACCCATATCTAGGGCATCGCTGAGCTGCTTCACGGCGAGTGTGCTCGTGGTATTAAGCTGGACGCACATGTCCTCAGCATCGTTTGCTGTGGATCGGACGCGGGGCGTCAGGGAGTGGTTGACCAGGTCTTCCAGATTCTTGAGTTGATCGCGAAGAGGCGCGGATGTAGTCGTAGAGAAGTGATGCATAGACTGTTGGAATGAGTACTGGGTGTTTTCGAAACGCTGCAGAATGTTCTGGGCTGCTAGACCAAATTCACCCATTCGCGTGACTCTCGGAACGGATGTAGATGATAGTGCAGTAGGGCCCAGGGAAGCCTGAAGCCAGTGCGGGGCTGGTTCGCGGACTGCATGGGCTCGGCGAGTGATTTCTCGGGCTTTAATGCCGGACGATAGCAAGAGGGCTCGTGTGCGCTCAACTTCGGGCTTTCCAGGCACGCCTGTGTCGTCCAATGTGCGAAGGCTTCGCCCAGAGATGCTCCAGGCACGACTAGAGCCTGAAAATCCTGCGCGTCTCCCATCTGGAGAGAGCCCTGGGGATGCACGGACATTAGCGAGACCAGTGACAGGAGGCCGTGTTAGACTGAAAGGAATAGATGGGTCGTTAATCGCATGTTTGGTCCGTTCAGTGTGTAGAGAAGGGGCGAAATCCAGAGTTTTACTGCGTGGCAGAGCAAAATTCTTGGGGGACTCATTGGTGTCTTGTTTTCGTGGAGAGGCCACCCGTTCACGAGGACTGCCAAAGTCGGTAGCTTCTGGGGCCTGGCTTCGTCCATTTTGTCGCAACGGAGAAGAGAAACTTGGCAGAGAGGGGATGAAGCTTCGGGATGAGACTTTCTCAGACTCCTTACGAGGCAAACGCCCAGGCTCATCGGCAAATGTTGGCAGACGCTGCAACAGTCCTTTAGAGCCGGACTTCTTGTCCCCTCTGCTCTCGTCATCGGAATCGCTATCGTCCGAGACAAATGTAGTTGCGGATGATGATTTCCGTGAAACAGGGTCTGTCTCTTTCTTTAAGATAAGGTCGCCAACCTTAGAAACTTCATTGCCCACGAGCTCTGCTATCCGACCTGGTCCTTTGAAGATTCCTCGAAGTTTTGATTCAGGAAGATGCGCTCCCTTGCGGGACTTGTTTCCATCCATCCTACTCCCTTCAGATGTGCCTTGATCCTCTGTATAAGACGATGACACGACATCTGGGAAGGGACTTGGCTCAAGCCTCGGGGCACCTTCTGCGCGCTCAGGAGACGTCACACTGTGTTGACGTGAAGCTTCGCTTTCAAGGAATTCATCTTCGCGCTGGAGGTCTCGTTGCTTACTTTTGCTGCGTTCGTGGCGGGAGACAAACTTGTGACGAAGACCCTTCTTTGCCGGTGAGGGAGATCGACTCGAAGGAGGGGATAGGTTTACTGCGATGCTCGGGAAATATCCAGCGTGCACAGGGGAGTTAGGTGCAGTGCTATCCATCCCTTCCAGAGACATTCGGGGATCGACTCGATCGTCGAAACTGCCTGCTGATGAAAATGACCCCGTTCTGTGCTCCCGTCCCTGGTTTGTATTGCGCGGCAATGACTCAGGAGGCTGAGGTGTTCTTCCCCGATCAATGTCGGCAGGTTGAGCAGCAGGTGATTTAGCACGGGATACTCGAGATGAAGATAAGTTCCGTGTAGATTTATCCACCAATTTGTGGACGTGTTCTCGAAGATATTCACGAGATATGCGAGGCTTTTCATCAATGGAACGGTTCGAATCCGAGCTTGTCGAGCTCGAGACACTGCCAGAACGCATCTTAACTTTATCCCACCGCGAAGGTTTCCGTACGCTAGAAGCACTGCGGCTGCGCAAGCTGTGTCTATGCCGTCCACGACCAACGCTTTTGAATTCATGGGCCAATGCAGGATGTGCACTAGACATTGAGGTACGAGGTGACGAGTGTGTATCTCCGGGCTCCTCCACATCAACGGAAGTCCGTGGTTTGTGTGCGGCATGGTCAGTGTGAGAGTTCATGATGATCAGCTGTGTCGATTCAGGGTAAAGTTTATTGCCATTCTTGTCGACCACCTTGGTCTTATTGGTGCCATCTTCAAGCCAAGCGGCATCGGCCAAAAGCTCTGCGGGCGAAATCTTCCAATCAATGCGTGGCCGGCGAGCTTTCATGCTGCTAGTTCGACTGACACGTCGCAGGCTCGATGGAGGAGATGTAGCCACCATATCTATATCATCCCGGTCTCCATGCTGTACATGGCGGTGACCCTGTTGAAAAGGAGGCAACCTCAGAGATTCTAGTTGGTCATGCTGCCTTGAGCTGTACTTTTGCTCAACATCGCTGATCCATTCATGAACTCTTTCCACGTCGTGCCATCCTTCTGCGTCCGCATCAATAGAGCACCTTTCACGATATCTGACCTTGCGATTCCGAATCATTTGAAGAGGGTTGTAGTCTCGGTGGAGTTGCCTGGTTCTCGAAGACTCTACCTGGCTATCTTCGATGGCCTCGCGAAGAGGTGGCAGCAAAGGGAGGAGACGTACATATTCGTGGAATAAATCAAAATGAGTGCGAGCTCTCTCAGCACGGGCCAGGGTGCTTTCGGAAAATTCATATGCTCGGTCGTCATCAACCGCAGACGGAGGTAGCAAATTCACGACAGAAGACTGTTCAACACTGGGCAGCGTCCCTTGTGACAGACGGTCGCCGGGAGACTGAGTGTAATTGCGAAATGCCGAGTCACGATGGAAGTTTCGTGCGTATGGAGACTGTGCATATCCTTGCGGGACGGCAGGTTGAGATACGGATATCGGCCTTCGGCCTCCTGCCCCTGGCGGTATACCAGAGGCTGTTCTCCTCCTAGACTCATTCAAGTTCAAAGCTAGGTTCACAATCTGAATTGAATCTTTATCGAGCCCAGGTGTTGACTGATCCGTGCTGCTTCTGTGTATCTCGGGCTGCGACGAGCCTCCAGAAGGCTGTCTATCAGGAGTGGAAGCTTGGCGAGCATTAGCCGGTGTTGGCGCACTATCGACTGAACCTGATTCTGATGCATGTTGTTTATGTCGTCTCCAAGGAAATCGTGATCGTTTCTTGGGGACCACGATATCGGGTTCGGGGACGTTGCGCTTCTCCGCAGGAGGCTCCGATGGTCGAGGCCGGTGCAAGCTAACTCTTGTACTTTTCGAGCGAGGCAAAGAGTCAAGTAAAAAGCCACTTGAGCTTTGTGTCCTCTGCTGGCCCCGTGCCCTTCGGTCTCCTTCTCGGGAACTGCTGCCCAGTGTACTGCCCTCTAGCTCCCCACTAGCTCGTGCATCGTTCACATGGGGAGTGCTTTGGCGAAATGAGCCTCCTTCAGATCGTAGTAAAGGTGAAGAGGGTCTTTCGGATCGGTCTTGCGGGCGTCCATTGTTAGGTGGCATTGAAGATCGCGCTGGAGATTCGTTCGGTCGTTGCGACATTGCGGCCAGAAGGGTAACGGTGCTAGATGGCCACGCTCGATAAAGAGACAGCGGACCTGGTTTCGCCAGACACGAGCATGGATGCGGTCGGCCAAGTTGGCAAGGATTCTAATGCCAGCACAATTAAAAATAAGATTGCATGATCAACTTGCACGACGTAACCCTCCGATGTAGATCGCATGCGCGTCAGCCAGTAGGTTACGTAATCATTCTATTGACCCTGGAAGTGACCAAAACAGAAAATGATATAACAGCCTTAAAGATGATTTAAAACAGCGGATGAGATATACTAGATTACTTTAGCTAGCCTGTGGCCCTATTGGACCAAAGGACATAGGGAATATCTAGCATTTGGGTCTAAAGCACAAGTACATCTAAAGGTACAGTTCCTGTAGAAGACGAGGATATACAGGGTAAATTGAAATCGACATCGCTCAACGCATGCGCTTACTCAACACGCAGGCACTGGAGGCGGGCCTCGGCCTCAATAACCTGTAGAAAAGACTGTTAGCGGATCTTATTCAACATAGAGTGAACAAAGGAACGGTTACTCACCTCGAGAGCCTGCTTGACTTCGAGAACCCGGCGGACATCACCCAGCCAGTCCTTGCTGAGGATCTTGGCCCAGCCCTGGAGAGTATTCATCTCCCGAGCGGCGGCGTCAATATCACCTTGCTGCAACAAACTCTCGGTCCGGACCAGGATACTCTCCACATCATCGCCTTCCGACACGGCATCCTTCTTGAACATGACCTTGCTCAGGACAAGACTGGCAGCGTGGCTGGCCACACCGGCATCCTCGGGCAGCAAGCTAGCCTTACGGACTTCGCTGGCAACTCGGCGGAAGCGGTCGAAGATCTGGGTAGGTGAGGGGATACCACGCTGGTAAGCAGTGGGGTTGATGGAAGCAATGGCAGCCTCGACAACGGGATCGTCAGAGGCCAGCTCCTTCACAGCCACGAGCTCACGGATGAAGGGACGAGGGGTCTCGGCACGCTCAACCACGGTGCGGACGGCATCGAGGGCAACCTGAAGCTGCTGAGTCTTCAGGTTGGTGTCAATGACGCTGCTCCATCCGGCGGTCAAGTTCTCGAGTTCCTTGACGTCGGAAGTGAGCTCGTTCAGCTTACTGAGACGGCCCTCACGCTCACGCTCAACCAGGCCCTGGACCTCGTGAATGTACTTGCGGTTCAGCTCGATGGCCTGCTCGACGAGCTCGTTCTGAAGACGCTGCTCGGCAAGCTCTTGGGCGTGACGGAGCTCGGTGGAGACCTTCTGCTGGTATGCTTGGGCGAGCTTCTCACGCTCGGCCTCGAACTCCTCCCGGAAGGAGGCAAGATCGGTGGAGCGCACCTCCTCGAATTGACGGATCAATTCCCGTGCGGACTCATCGAAGGTGGCGTGGGCCTTGTTGACCTCCTCCTGGGCGGTGTTGCGAGCCTCGCTACGGATGGCAGCGATCTTCTCACCAATCTTCTGCAGCTCTCCCTTGGCCTTGGCGACAGGCGCAGAGTACTTGCTGGAGTTCTCATCGGCGCTGATTACTGTAACAATATCGTTGAATGTCTTGACCAGGTCCTGGACAACAGAGTCGTCGCCATCCTGCATCTGCAGCAATTCAATGGTGCTAGCAGCAACAGCTGGTTGTCTGGGCTCCTCCAGGGAAACAGGCTTAGTCTCCTCGGGCTTAGTCTCCTCAGGCTTAGTCTTCTCAGGCTTAGTCTCCTCCTTAGAGGCGGTCTTCGAGGCCTTGTCATCCTTGGCCTTCTGAATTGCAGCCATGCGCTCTTCGGGCCTGGCGGTTGCGGACTTGGTTTGGCCCTCGTGGGCACTGGCATCTGTCTTGGCCTTACTGTTGGCGTTTTCTGCACCAGCCACCTTCCAAGACAATCCGCTCTTGCTAGGGATTGTGACAGCGGTTCCTTCTTCTCTGGGGGCAGCCGGGAGACGGTTCTGGTGTCTCGAGGCATTGGGGAAGCGGCGGTAGAAGTCACGCTCCTCGAAATATAGGACACATTCTTCGCCGTAGGGGATGTACTCGGTGAAGAAATCGTGGAAGTTATCGGACTTCAGGGCGAGGAAAATGCTGCCGCCGTAGGCAAGGCCGGAGGTGAGGATCAGGTAGATCAAGAAACGACGGAAACGTCCGGTCTTGCGGGGAGCAGACGGGGGAGGAAGCTTGGACTCTGCAATACCATCGCATTAGAATTTGAGAGAAGATGACATGCTGATATAGGAAGGGTCGTCATACCTTCAGCAGCCTTCACAACAGTCTCGGGAGGAACACTGGACTCGGAGGAAGGGGAGACTGGGGTCGGGCCACCGGTAGTAGGAGGCTTAGAATCGGCGAAGAATCGCTGCGCGTGATAATTGTGGTTAGAGGTGAAATTGGAAGCACGTGTTGTATCTTCTTACCTGACCGGCGAGTCGGTTGCTTGCACCGGCTCTGGACAGCCATTGCGACGGAATCCGTTGACGAATAGGGTTCGACAGCAATTGCCGACCCGGAGCAATCGAAGAGCGCAGCATGACGAGCCACACAATCGCCAAAAAAAGTGGCTAGAAGTGATCAGAAAGGTGGATGGGTAGGAAAACGGGAACTTGGATGCTCAAGTTGCGATCCGCTCCGATGATCCTGCGGGCGGTCAGGGTGGCTTCGCGCACCTCATGCCCACTCCAGCTACACATTGGGATTAGAGAAACTGGTATGATGTCTGGATAAATAATTCAAACCTACTAGGAGGCAAGTGCCTGAGATATAAAATCATAATGCACCGGCGTTCCCCTTGGGCCAGGCCATCAAATTTGAAGTAGAAGCTATCCCGAACAATATATACCGAGTATACAAAACATAGTAACACTCAATTGCTAGAATAAAACCAGGCATTTGATCTACACATCACTCCGGCCAGGGTGAAGGCAATATTGCTCCAGAGAATCAGCCGTAAAACCACCCGACCACTCAATATTAGTCGTTCACGTAAATACAAATTGAGAAAATGTACTGTATTATTTGGGCATAACATACTAAGAATCTTGAGAGACAAAGAAAGGGTAACGGGAATAGCAGGAAATTCAACCCAAGGTGACATAGGAGAGAGAAAAGCAGATGCAGACGCCAGGTTGGAAAAACAGGATTACAGGGGAACAGCACCGTCAAGCACAGAAAAATCCTGCCGTAGCATGTCTAAAGCCAAATTTCCATATGCGTCCATGGAATTCAAATCTCTTTGTCAGTGGCAGACTTGACAGCCCCAGTTGAACCGGCCTAGCAAGGACAAAAAGAATCAAAGAAGAAACCGAGAGGATGAATCGAGAGTCTACCTCACGGCTCCATAGCGGTTAGGAAATGACGCCAGAGCCTGATCAAGTGAGATAGGCGAATTCATAGAAAGTCACAGAGTTATACCACCGTCGGACGATGCTGGGGTGGGTAGCCTTCACCATCTCGGACGGTGAATTGAGCAAGCAGAGTGCCCAATGATTTGTTTAGCAATTGCATGCACCTGCACCCTGGGTGCCTGGAGCCTCAGGGCGCAAATCGACACCGGGCCGAGGAGTCGTCCGAAGGTTCCGAGGACCGGCCTGGTCCAAGGGCAACTTCTTCGCGATGGCGGTGAACAGTTCCTTGACATTGGTTGAAGACTTGGCGGAAGTTTCGAAGAAGAGCAGACCGGCTTCACGTGCGTAGGCCTCTGCATCGGCGGTTGGGATCGCTCGCTTATCGGGGCTCTCGGTGACGAGATCCAACTTGTTGCCTGCCAGGGCAATCACAATGTTCTCATTTGCTTGGCGCTGAAGCTCCTTTACCCATGACTTGGCCTTGTCTAGCGACGACTATTAAAAATTAAAGGTTAGTTTCCACACGGGGAATCCAAGGGACGGAGAACCATACAGCTTGGGTGATGTCATAGACAACGACGGCACAGTTGGCATTTCGGTAGTACATAGGAGCCAGCGACTTATAGCGCTCTTGGCCGGCAGTATCCCAGATTTCAAACTTGACTGTGGTACTCTCATCGAGGGAGATGGTCTGTGTCAGGAAAGCGGCTCCGATCGTCGACTCGCGGTAATCATCGAATTGGTCCTGATCCGACGGTTAGCATCTGAAGGCTCCATGTATCCTTGGCTCACCGCGGGAGGTGATCAGGCGATTATTGAGCTCTCACTTTAACAAATCTCAGGACCAGCGAACTCTGAAAGATAGCGGTCAAGTTAGCGGCTGATAAAGAGGATCGCGAGAGGTATCCCAAACCTTTCCGACGGCAGATTCTCCTATACAACAACATCAGCAAACCGTATACAGACCAGAGAGGAAACCAACAAGAGACTTACCGAGAAGGACGAGCTTAAACTGGGCGAATCGTGCACCCGGGCGGGCAGCTGGTTGTCTGGAAGCCATGCTGATCAGGGGAGGATGGAGTCCGGGGTAAGGTTGAGCGAGGCACAAAGACGGGGGAAGTTGTCTAAGGTCTGATATATCAGATCTCAACACCAGAAGAAGAGAAGATGGTTAACGGAAATAAGGCTAAGGTCTCTTAAGGCAGACAGGAAATAGATGACGGCAGACCCAGCCACAGGAGCAGCGGGGCGGTGTGGCTGACTTGACCAGACAAGTGTGGTCCTGTACCTGCTTCGGCTTCATGCGTTTCTCCTATTCTCTTCTTCTTCTTCTTTACTTCATTTCGGGACTATGGCACCTCCTATTCTTCCATTTCGGGATATCAATCTCCATGCGTCGCCTTCTCACTATGCGTTCACTTCCCCCTCGTCGCCCCAGGCACCCACTCTTGTTGTTGACAGACCAACTGGTGACTTGCGGTTGAATGATGGTCCTCTTTCAGGCGCCAAGCGCATTTCCAGTATCGCGGGAATTCTAGGAATTCTCAAACTGAAGCTCGGTAAGTGTGATCTCATCTAACCCGAGCTTGCGCTGACAAGGACAGACAAATACATCATTGTCATCACCAAAGCACAGCCTATGGGCCGATTGCGCGGCCACATGGTCTACAAAGTCGCAGGAACAGAATTCCTTCCTATGCGAGAACGCCCACTGCATGACACCGACGAAGATGCCTACCTCACACTGGTCAAGAACCTCCTGCGAACTGGACCTATGTACTTCTCCTACTCGCTCGACCTCACAAACAACTTCCAGCGACAATCTCAGACTGCGCCCAACATCCCCATGTGGAAAGGCGCAGATGACCGCTTCTTCTGGAACCGTTTCATTCAAACCGACCTCATCGATTTCAGTCAAGGCGAGAACGACAAGAGTGGAATTCGCTATGGCCCCCAACCAGGGGCTGACCCCTACATATTGCCGGTGATGTTTGGCATGATGCGCATTACTCCAGCCCGAGTCAAGGGAACCTCTTTCACCTTTGCGCTTATCACCCGACGATCCAGACATAGAGCCGGAACGAGATACTTCTCCCGTGGAATCGACGAGGAAGGCCATGTCTCGAATTACAATGAGACAGAACAGGTTGTGATCTTGAACGACTCGGCAGGTGGGCTTTCTGGGTTCGCTGGTGGTCAATCCATGACCAACGGTAAATCTGGGCAAGACCTCCAGGTTTACTCTTTCGTGCAAACCAGAGGAAGCGTGCCAGTGTTCTGGGCCGAGGTCAACGATCTAAAATACACACCAAAGCTTCAGGTTCGCGGTGTTGAGACTGCTGTCGAAGCTGCTCGCAAGCATTTTACCGAACAGATCCGCATTTATGGAGAGAACTACATGGTCAATCTCGTCAACCAAAAAGGCAGGGAAGAGCGTGTGAAACGGGCATACGAACAGCTGGTTCGCACACTAGTCACGACTGCTTCCGAAAGCACCGAAGCTGATCAAAGAACCCCTGAGAAGATTCACACCTTAGAACCAGGTCCCAAGCAGAAAGAGATGGACCGCCTGCACTACGTGTACTTTGATTTCCACAATGAGACCAAAGGACTCAAGTGGCATCGCGCAGAGATGCTGATGGGCCGCTTGAATGACGGGCTGGCTCAGGGGGGTTACTTCCGTGGGGTAGAAAGCCCCGGTGCGCCTGGCGGGCAGCTGGATACTCGTTCCACACAAACAAGCGTTGTCCGGACAAACTGTATGGATTGTCTCGACCGCACCAACGTTGTGCAGAGCATGCTCGGACGATGGGCGGTAACACGTCAACTCATTGATGCAGGTGTTCTTCGCACAGGAGAGAATGCTAACGACGACCGTGAATTCGAGGACTTGTTCCGGAACATCTGGGCAGACAACGCTGATGTGGTCTCCAAGTCCTATTCCGGCACTGGTGCTTTGAAGACTGATTTTACACGAACTGGCAAGCGTACTCGTGCTGGCATGTTGCAAGATTTGAACAATTCTATCACCCGATATGTCCGCAACAACTTCATGGATGGCCCTCGACAAGATGGCTTCGACGTGTTTTTGGGCACCTACCTTCCCTCGGACTCGACTTTTGGCAACATCCAGCTGTTCATTGACCAGCGACCTCTTGTCATCCAGGCCATTCCGTATATTCTCGCTGCTAGTGTGTTCATGGTACTAGTTGCTTGTTTCACTAGACGAGTGCCTGATGCCGCTGCTTGGCCTCTTCGCCTGTTTATGATTTTCTGGTTCCTTGTCGCAGCCTACTGCTTCCGCTTCGTCCACGGACACGGCATGCTCTACGTAAGTTTATCACATAAGTTTGACACCACCCAACTAACATCTATCAGGTCAATTGGCCAAAGCTCAACACACCTGTTGCCGGTGCCGAAGGTTACCAGGATGCCCTCATCAAAGCGAAATCTGACCCTCTAATTGGCCAATGGCTCCCCGCCAGACGCCACCAACGTGGTATCAGCAATGCCCGCCTTGTTTTCCTCGAGGAGGGCAAGACCAGGATTGAGTGAAGCCTCAGTCGCTCTTTCATCCCTCTGTTTTCATATTCTGTACACCTCACGGCTGCATGTTTTATTACCTTGTTTCACCACCACTGGCCCCTCGGATCTCCTTTCTTTGACGTTGCACCCTTCTAATTCTCTATCATATTCTTGATACATTTCTTATGTCGCCTCGGATGCACTTTTCAGCTGTATGCTGCAGGCACCGTGTTCCGAAATTATTTCATTACGCCATCGACGTGCTTAGAATTCCAGGTAGATGTCATATCCAGCCAGCATAGCCAATACCCAATTATCCGACTCGATTTTATACTCCGAGAAGTTGTGTAAAGATAAGAAACACGTGACCTTCCCGATCCCGCAGTCAACGGTTTCCCGAGGAGAGGAACGACCATAGAACGATAATCTTTAGAGCTGCCGGGGTTCCTTACTACAACCCTGCCTGCTCATTTGAAATTGCAGGTACGGGCTTGAATTGCCTATGAGAACATTCCGGGTCTCTTTTTGCTTCCAGTTTTCCGCTCGGCGCCGAGTCTCGACTCATTCGCCCGCTATGACTCGTACCTACGAAGTATGCTTCCGAGCTCCCACTGTCTAGCACAAGGATATACTCGCGATTGGGATATATTAAGTACTAACATTTAACCCTATTAGGCTGCGATCTCGGCTCTTAACTCTTTGCAGACCAACTTTGCGATTGTGGAGCAGGTTCGCAAATCGGGGAAGGCCCTGAATGAGCTCTCTCTCCCGGAGACAGTTGAATGGCTCCGTTGCATTGGATACAAGGTGCGAAATTGCAGAGCAGATCACTCTTTGGAAAATTGCTGATTTGACAACACTAGCCCTCCGATCTTAACCGATTAAACGCAATCCACGTTGCCGGAACGAAAGGCAAAGGCTCGACCTCTGCATTCATCTCTACGATCCTCTCTCAATACACCAAAGAAGAGCCCAATCAGCCCGTACCCAAATTCAACAAAATCGGCCTATACACCTCCCCCCACCTACGGTTCGCTCGCGAGCGCATCCAGATCGATAACGCCCCATTATCTGAGGAGAAGTTCGCACGTTATTTCTTCGAAGTATGGGATCGCCTTGAAGAAGCCGCCAAGCTGGCGGGAAAGGAACCCGATGCCTGGGGATCGAAGCCTCAATATTTCCGCTACCTGACACTGATGGCGTTCCACACATACCTAAGTGAGGGCGTGGACGCTGCAGTTATTGAATGTGGAATTGGTGGGCAGTACGATTGCACCAACGTGATTGAGCAACCCAAGGTGACAGCTGTTACCAGTCTTGGTATCGACCATACTGCCATGTTGGGAACTACCATTGAGCAAATCGCATGGCACAAGGGTGGCATTATCAAGCGGGGCGCAAGAGCTTTCGCGGCCCCGCAACCCACCAGTGCAGAGGAGGTCTTGGCTAAACGTGCTGAGGAGGCGGGCACTCAGTTGGATATTGTGCGCGGTCATCCCGAATTGCGCCCTGAAAACAGCCAGGTGAAACTTGGATTAGCTGGAGACTTCCAGTACACAAATGCTTCCTTAGCCGTAGCAAGTGCCGCAGAGTACTTGCGCAAGGTTGGCATGGCCGATATCCCCGAGGATATCATGAATGCACCCCTTCCGGCGAAGTTCAAGACCGGCCTTGAGCAAACTCGTCTAGGTGGCCGGTGTGAGACCCGGTTCGAGAAGGATGTCGCGTGGTATATCGATGGCGGACACACCCTGGAGAGTATCCGGCTGGCTGGGCAGTGGTTCGCCTCGCGAATCCAGGCCGACTCATCCTCCGAGGAACTCGCCGCCAAGAAGACCCGGATCTTGATCTTCAACCAACAGGCCCGTGACAGCACTGCTTTGGCCCGTGCCCTTTATGAGACCCTCGTAGCTGCCCTTGGATGTGATGCCCCATTCACCCATGTCATCTTCTGTACGAATGTCACATACAAATCGGCGGGCTTCCGGCCTGACTTGGTCAGCATGAACACAAATGCCGACGACCTTGAGCTCCTCCGCGTCCAGAAGTCTCTCGCAACGGCGTGGAATGCCGTTGACGCGAAGGCCCAAACACACGTCTTTGGTACCATTGAAGAGGCAGTCGATTTCGCCCGGGAAGTTGCTGGCCAAGAACGCGAGGATCTGCGGAAGGATGAACCGCCCGTCATGACCTTTGTCACTGGCAGCATCCACCTGGTTGGAGGATTCCTTGATGTGGTCGAGACCAAGCCCGCCAGTGAGGCCTAATTTCCTGATGATTGGTAGCCCGGAGCTCCAACTAGTCTTTAATTCTTGTATCAACACTTGAGATATGCTTTAGCAAGTGGACATAAGAGGTGTTTGTGGATTTCAACAATTCTTCCATTCCCAATGCATATGAATACCCATTTTAATATCATTAGCCACTTGTGAGGTCACATAGTCCCCGGAGTAATACCGAGGCTGACGGCGTCGGCCACGGAGTTCGGAATCTAGCAGGGGTTAGTAGAAATGACAGAAGCAAATTAAATGGCCTAATATGGACTAGCGATTGTAAATCTCACCCACATAAATAGGATAAGA
>ERZ1673737.1179-NODE-1179-length-27081-cov-7.139310_pt1 | contig 27081 bp, 18 predicted proteins | sample MGYA00580211_ERZ1673737 | MGnify/ENA primary metagenome ERZ1673737 (study PRJEB41218, sample SAMN15661789) | gut metagenome | host: Homo sapiens | place: Canada: London | collected 2015-08-20/2019-03-30 | study: EMG produced TPA metagenomics assembly of... | reverse complement strand
TTAATCTGCTGTGCCACTTTTTCTGCTTCTTCTTTTTCTCTTTCAAGTAAGCTAATCTGGTTTTCCGCGGTTAACAGCGTATCCAGTACTCCACTTTCTGTTAACTGACGTTTCTGGTCTGCATTTAACGCATCATAAGCACTTCTTGCCGAAGATACTTTTTCTGCATCTTCCAGTGTTAAATCCTCAACCGCCGGAAGTTCCTGAATCTGTTTTGTTACCGCTTCGACTTCGGCTTTTAATGCCTCCAGTTTCTGTTCTGCCTTTTCCAGTTTGTCATACGCTTCACTGGAAACCAGAGCTTTCTGTGTATCATCTAACTGTTCATAAGCTTCTCTTGCCTGTTTCAGGACTGCTTCATCCTGGAACATCACATCCTCTTCGGATGGAAGGACATTGAGTTTTTCTGTCACTGCATCGGCTGCCGCTTTGTCTGCCGCATCCTTTTTCAGTTTTTCTAACTGCGTTCTTAATTCACCAAGTTTTGCAACACTTTCCGCTGCTTTTCCTGTCAGATACTCTTTCTGGGAATCACTTAATGCATTGTAGTGTGCCTCTGCTCCTGCAAGAGCCACTTCATCATCAAGGGTCAGATTGTCTTTGGATGGAAGCGCATTAATCTCTTCTAATACCAAATCCGCTGCCTGCTCTTCGAGTAACTGTGCAATCTTCTTCTCTGCACTTTCCAGTTTGTCGGTTGTTTCCTTGGAAATCAGTTTCTTCTGGTCATCAGTCAGCTTGCTGTACGCATCTCTTGCAGCATCAACTGCTTCCTGATGTTCCAGAGTCACATTTTCGGCTGTTGGAAGCGCATCAATCTGGGCAATCACTGCTTCCGCTGCTTCTTTATCTGCCTTTTCTTTCTTAAGGGCAGACAGTTGTTCCTCTGCTTTTAAGAGTACATCGTAATTATTTACATAACCCTTTTCCTCACGGGTCAGGGCATCATAAGCCTTACGTGCTGTGGTAATCTTTGCTTCACACTCATCTGTCAGTTCAATCGTTTCGTCAATCTGTTTAATCTGATTGATGACTTTGATTGCATTTTCCTTTGCACCAGGAGTTTCATCGACTGCTTCGAGCCATTTATTCCAGGTAGAAGCATTTCCGCCTGTTGCATAGTTTCCAGAATCATCCTTCATGTCAGCCTGTTCCACTTTATAGTCATCAATGTAATGCCATACGATTTCATCACCAGTTGTCACATACCATTCATTCAGACCTTTATCTGGGTGAACTCCATTTACCGTATACATCCAGCCGGAATTTTTACCGTTATCCATTTCCTTTAATTCATAAGAACCATAGATTTCCGGTGCAGTAATGGAACTGATATAATTCTTTTCAATTCCCTCATAAGAAAGTCCTGCCTCATCCAATGCAGTCTTAAATACGTCACCAACGGTTACTTCTGCCTGGTCAAATGTATAAGTACCAGTTGCAATCCATGTGGTATACGCATGAACTGCCTCGTTGTCACTTCCCTCTTCTCCGTGTTTGGTATCACCAATCAGACGGAATGTAACAACGGTCTTGTTCGGGTCTGCAGATGGGTCACTTACTTTGTTTACGGTAATCGAACTCATGACTGCAGTTAAAATGTTATGACCGGATTCATCTTTCTTTACAGCCGTAAAACGATGGGTTCCTAAAGAAAGGGTATTGGTTTCTAACTCAAGCTGTCCATTTTCGTTGGTTGTTCCAACCAGTGTACTTCCTTCATAAATCTCTGCATCCGCAATGGCTTCTGCGTTTGCATCATTTTCGGAAACACCTGCTCCTGCTAAGGTCAGAGTCACGGTTTCTCCTCTGTTCACTGCTTTTACTTCCGGTGTCAGATGTGCATCCTTCATGCCATCCCATCCAGAATTATAGAAGAGCTCAATCTTATCTCCGTCGGATGCTAAAGTATTGGCTGGGTCCTCGCATACCACACCATTTACCTTGCAAATCCATCCGGATTTCTTTCCATTGTTTTCTGTAATTGAATCGTCTACCAGTACCAGTTTTCCTTTATAACACTCAAAACTGGTTCCACTTGCATTTGCTGCATCCAACAATGCATGAAGTACGGTGTAACCACCATGGTTATATAAGACATAACGATTTGCTGCCAGGTCTTTTGCTTCCTGTGAAACAGTTACATCTGTTGTCGGGCAGAATACCGTACTCTGACCGGCAAGCTGTACCGATACGGTTCCAGACTGAGCCGGAACTGCTTCTAAACTTTCCACACGGATAACCGGATTGGTTTCCTCATCAGTTACTTTGAAGCTGTCTGTCTTGGTCAGGAATCCACTCTTAGATACATAGTAAGTATATGTTCCATTTTCAAGGGTGTATGTTCCATCTTCGTTGGCTTTCATCACTTTACTACCCTGCATTACAAGTACAGAGGCTCCTTCTGGAACTTCAAAGGTTGTCTGTTTTGCAGCGGTACGACGAGTGACGTCGATGGTGTAGGTACGAGATTTTCCATACGTTCCGTTGCATGTCACAGTCAGTTTGTTCACACCAACTTCCAGAGGAATCGCTTCCCCATTTTCATAGGTTTTTCCATCAAAAGAAACACTATAACTTTCCAGATACTTCGCATTAACTGCAACTTCTCCCTCTACATTTACCAGAATTTTATCTGTTCCATTTGGCACAGATGTAGTAAAGTGTTCTTCTGTTCCGATAAATCCATATCCAAGGTCCTGTGTTACCTCATTTCCTTCTGAATCCTTATATGTAATATCATCTGCTTCCAAAATTCCATCCCAACGACCAAGTTCTCCGCTTCCTCCAGCAGAAGAGATTGTTATATCTTTTGGAATAAAAAATCCTGTAACATCTTTCGTATTACTACTAGAATCATATATGTATGTAGCATACGTCATAGGACTTCCTTCTCCAGGAACTACAATAGCTTCTACCTGTATATCTTTTGATACACCATCTGCTAACTCCTGCCCCGTATATTTTAATGGATTTCCAACTATGAGCGGCGAGCCAGTAGTACTACTATATATAATCTTTGAAAAATCTATCTCTTGTACAAGTGCATTATTCCTGTCGTCTCCTCGCCAATATCTTATCATTAACTTTGCTTCTTCATCATTTTGGAGCAATTCCGCTCCAACTTGAACAGGTAACGTTAAGAACGATGATAATGACGTTGGACAATTCTTATTCTGTTTCACATCTGAATTGCTTGTCTTAAACATAGCATTGCTTGTACTCATTGGATTTCCAACTTTATTTAAAGATACTCCCAAGGCTTTTAATAATCCTGCTGAACGCCTCTCACTTTCTTCATATTCATCGTTAGATTTAACCTCAAAAGATATCTCTGGAATATATGCCAGTTTTCCATAATCAATATCTGGATTATTCCCACCATTCCAATAACCTGACATCGCATTTCTTGTCAATTTGCGGTGTGTACCATCTGTTGCTCCCCACGCATGAGTTGTTAACGCTCCATCCGTAATCTTGTAAGTGCCTACATCCTCTTCCTCTAGTTTTATATTAAAACTACTTCCTACCATGTACTGTCCAAAATGCCCTGTATAATCCACTCCATTCGCTTTACAAGCAAAATCTACACCTGCAGGGTTATAGATTGCTGACATTTTAAATAATGGAGGAATCATATTTTCTATCGTTACCTTTACAGTATCTCCATCCAGTAAGCTTTGTCTTGGTCGATATACATTATCAATCGTCACATCTACACCACGGGCCAGAATGACATGATAGGTAGTTGCATCACCTGCTTTTATCTCTACAATATTACGTCCTTCTGCTAATTGAATTGTATAACTTTGTTTTCCATCCTCTGTTTCATTTGCCTGATAGGTTGTCCACTTTCCATCCTTTAACCAGTTTTTAGGATTCCATTTCGTACTTCCGCCACAGCCTATTATACCATCAGTCACTGTAATCGGTTTGTGTACTTTTACAGAAGTAATTTTTTCCTCTTTATCACCTGTTTTAGCCGTAGGCGTAAAAGTATATTCAGCCGAATTATTTAAATCATACGTATTACCATCTACTCCGGTTTGGCTCTTCAGATAATAAACTGTACGCCCCTCTATCATATCAATATTAGAACTAATCTGAGTCTGAGGAGTTTCTTCTCCCACACGTACAACAGCAATTCCTGCCAATTCAGGCAACAGTGCACTATAAAGATAACTTCCTGTATCACTCGTAAGAGAAGATGTCTCCACAGCATCATAATAAAATGCTACTAAGGCTGTTCCTTTACCATTTGCATGAATTCGACCAAACTGCCCTATTTTATCATCTTCCGTTACCTCAACAGATACCGTTTTTCCTCCCAAAACTACATAATGCCAGTCTGGGTCATTATGGTAATTACTCACACCATCCTCCAATGCTTGCCATGCGCGCAGTGGTACCAGGTCAAAGTATTCCCCTACCTCTAAATCAATCTCACTGTTTTCCGGCAGGTTCGTTAACATGCTGGCATAAATTCCATCTTTTTCCTGTTCTCTATGTACCTGTGTTGGATTATCCTCAAGCGGTGCAACTGTGACCTCGGTATGGTCGTCATTCCATTCCCCATTTAGATTTTTAGTATAACGAGTCACTTTTCCTTCCTGACGCATCATATACGTGAAGCCTTCTGGAATTTTGTAATAATTATAACCATCTTCAGTCTTATATGCTTCATAGGATTTCCAGTTTCTGGCTGTATAGAATTTCAATTCCCAAGTCGTATACACTTCCATATCCACTGGTGCCTTGACTGTAATATAACTTTTTTTCAGATACGGAATCTTCCCACTATCTGAAAGATTTAATGCTCCAAAGCTTGTCTCTCCATAAACATAAAAATGACCTTCGACTGGAAGATAATTTTCATCAAACGGTGTAAATGTAAAATTATAATAACTATCTCCACCGCAATTTGGCACAATGTAATTATATACATCATCTGTACCATGCCAGTATTCCTTCTCCTGTTTTTCATCATACAGGGTTAAGGTTCCCAATTCTGGAAGATATTTCCATTTGCCATCTTCCTTATCAAAATAAGTAGGCGATACATTCGAAAACGTAACACTGCTGAGATTTAACTCCGTTGTATCTTCTGTTACTGTAAAATATCCACCTGCTCCATTTGCTGAACCACCACCCACATACTCATAACAGTACTCTCCAGGGACTGCCGTAAAGCTGTTTTCCTTTACTTCAATTTCCTGCTTTTTATCTGCTGTATAGATTTTTACAGTCTTAATTCCTGTAACATTGATGACTCTTTCATTTTCCGCTGCATAAACGCTTACTTTGAAACAGCCAAGCAAACACACCATAAGAAGCAGACAGCCAAGCAATCTTCTCATTTGTTTCTTTTCTTTCATTCTTCATGCTCTCCATCTATTTGATTAAAAACGATTCTTTTTCTTCATAAAACCAATAAACTTATTTTTCTTTGATGGCACTTCCCCCTTTCGTTTTATCCACCTGAATTTTTGTGTTTCGTCTTAAAATTTTCTCTCCTCCTTCCATTTCTTTCATTTTTTCCATAAAAAAAGCTCGTACAATGAAAGCCATTCTACGAACCAATTCTTACTAAAAAACTGCAGGTCTTTCAACCCTGCATCACACCTTATCCAAAAGATAGGGTCTGTTTTTGTTCTGTTTTTCATTCGATTCGTTCCTGGCCTCCGAATTTACTTACTTCCTGTTGGAAATGTTTTTTGTGCTTCGTCTTCTGGCTTAGGACCTCTTAACCTACTCAATGTGTCTTACCAAATGAAATTTATTCAGTGACCTTTTACATCTTTCGTTGTCCTTACAGCAGGGAAAGGATCTGCTCCGGATTCTAACCGGATTCCGTTCTAAGTATTTTCATACTTATAAACACAGCTATCACCAACATTATTACCTACTAATTGCATCACTCCAGACATTCTATCCAGAGATTTACACTCTTCGACATCTATCTTCATGCAATTTTTAAGGTGCATCTTAGATTTTTCTCATCCAAGATACACCCTCTGTTTATGCCTTATTTCCTTAGGTTTTACGAAAAATCTGACGAGTTTTTTGACGGTTTATGATTCTTAATTATTCAAAAAACAATATGCCACCAGGTATTCCTTTTTTTATTCGTAAATATTTTAAGTTCCTTATGACAGGCTTTATAAAGACTTTTTTGTTTGGGCGTTTGACAACTTTTCTGACGGCAATTAAACCAAAAAAGTCCACTAATATAGTTCAAAATGCACAAAAAAGCAGTTTGTAGGCTTTTAAATCCCCCAAAAACTTCCAAAAAGATTGACAAAAGTATAAATTACGCTTAATATAAAATTTGTAAAAGTATCTTGGATGAGAAAAATCTAAGACTGATTTAAGGCAAACTTTCTACTATTCTATTATAGGATTGCATATCTTATAGGATTTTATACAAAGTAATTTCATACTTTGTATCTTTCCAATCTATATATATTTAGTTTTTCTTTTTCAATTAAAAAATGCGTTGTAGAAATCTTTCTGACTTCTACAACGCATTTTCACTTTACGATAAAATCGAACCAAGAGCTCCATAACCCACGATACACATAATCACCGTAGCCATGCAAAGCCCGAGTAAAATAGCTGGAACAGATTTTTTTAAATCAACCTCTAATAAAGAAGCAACCAGAGAACCTGTCCATGCTCCTGTTCCTGGAAGCGGAATCCCTACAAATAAAACCAGTCCCCAGAATTCATACCGTTTTATCTGGTCACTCTTCCCCATCGCTCTTTTTTCCATCTTCTCGACCAGTGGACGAAAGAGTTTTGTTTTCTTTAACCATTTAAAAATCTGTTTGATAAAAAGCAGAATAAACGGTATCGGAATTAAATTTCCAATTACACAGATTACAATCGCCTGTGTCATCGGAATTTTTAAAAGTGTTGCTAAAAGCAGTCCTCCTCGAAGTTCCAGAATCGGCACCATCGAGACAAGAAAAACGGCAACTTCCGGTGATAAAAAAGACGGCATATTTGCGGCAAACCAATGTACAATTGACTCCATATTTTCCTCCTGTAACTTTCCAAAATGCATTTTCACTCTCTTTTTTACAGGAGTTACAAACGCATTCTGTTTAGCCTAAAAATTCTTCGGCAAGTGCCTTGAATCCAGGCATAGAATTAATAATCGTTTCATGTGCTACGCAGTAAGCAATACGCACGTATCCAGGGCAGGCAAAAGAAGAACCCGGAACAATCAAAATGTGCTGTTTCTTTGCAGCTTCGCAGAATACCTTTTCATCTGCAACCGGAGATTTCATAAATAAATAAAATGCTCCCTGCGGTTTGATACATTCAAATCCCATCTCTTTTAAACCATTATATAAATCTTCCCTGTTTCTGTCATAATATGGCACGTCTGCCTGTGCATCCAAACATTTCGCAACTGCTTTCTGCATCAGAGACGGGGCATTGACATAACCTAAAATACGTGTCGCAGTACCTGCGGCAGAAATAACATCCTCTGAATCCGCTGCCTCATCCGGAATAACAAGATAACCAATTCTCTCGCCTGGAAGAGACAACGACTTACTAAAGGAATAACCAATGATAGCATTTTCATAATATTTTGTCAAATACGGCACTTCTGCTCCATCATAAGCCAGCTCTCGATACGGTTCATCGGAAATCAGATAGATATCTGTACCAAATTCTTTTTGTTTCTTACGAAGAATTTCTGCCATTGCCTGAATGATTTCTTCAGAATAGATAACTCCAGTCGGGTTATTCGGTGAATTTACAATGATAGCCTTTGTTCTTGCAGTCAGTTTTTCTTCAAGTTCTGTAAGATTTGGCTGGAAAGTCTCGGTGTTCGGGCTTACCACAACCAGTTTTCCATCAAAGTTTGAAACATAGCTGTTGTATTCTCCAAAATATGGAGCAATTGCAATGACCTCATCTCCTGGGTTTAATAATGTCTTTAAGATTACATTTAACCCCCCTGCTGCTCCAACTGTCATAATAATATTTTTTGCAGAAAACGCAGTATCAAATTTTTTATTGATGGATTCCGCTACTGCCTGACGCACATCCTCATATCCTGCATTGCTCATATATCCGTGCAGTACAATCGGGTCTTCTTTCTCTGCTTCCTCGATAATTGCCTCTTTTACCTGAACCGGTGCCGGCACATTTGGATTTCCAAGGCTGAAATCATATACGTTTTCTGCCCCGTATTTTGCTGCCATTATTTTTCCTTCTTCAAACATGGCACGAATTGCTGAGCTGTTTTTTACAAGTGCTTTCATTTTATCTGCTATCATACTCGTTTTCTCCTTTTGGTCGTCTCAAAATTTCGTTATTTTTTATTATAATCTTGTGTTAAAGGAAAATCAATGTTCTTCTTACTTAAGCCAAAAGAAAAAAGGACGCTGCTCTCCACAACGTCCTTTCTATCGTTTTTCTAAAAAACAGTTCCTACTATTTTCTTATCTGTGAAACAGAGAAAATCCCTTCTTTTCATACGGTTCTGTTTCTACAGAAGTCAACTGATAGCCAGTCTTTTCTACTACTTCTTTTAACTTTCCTTCATCTAATGCTTCTTCTGAAATCACTTCGGTCTGTTTTTTACTGTGAGAAGATGTTACCTTTTTTACATCAAAGTTATTGCGAATTGCATCATTCATGTGGCTTTCGCACATTCCACACATCATTCCATCGATTCCAAGTGTTGTTTTTACCATAGCTTTATACCTCTCTTATTTTTTATTTGATTGAAAGGACTTTATAGCCCTCTTTCTCCACATTTTGTTTCATGAGTTTCTCATCCACCGGTGCACTTAAAATAACTACCGCAGTTCCGGCTTCATGGCTTACTTTTACCTCTTCCACTCCCTCAAGGCTTTCTAATGCTTGTTTGACTCTTGCTTCGCAGTGACCACACATCATACCCTTGATTTTCAAAGTCTTTGTTTCACCATCTGTCTGTGTCAGAGAAAGTTCGGATACGCTGACTTCATTTTTTAATTTCTTATCTTTTTTCGCGTCTTTTACCTTAAATAAATTCAATCTCAATGCATTTGATACGACACAGAAACTGGAAAGACTCATTGCAAATGCTCCAAACATCGGATTTAAGGTCCAGCCAAAAATCGGAATCCAGACACCTGCTGCAAGCGGTATTCCAATTACATTGTAGAAAAATGCCCAAAACAGATTCTCATGGATATTTTTCAAAGTTGCACGGCTGAGTCTCACTGCTGCCGGAACATCACTTAACCGACTCTTCATCAGTACCACATCGGCTGCATCAATTGCAATATCCGTTCCTGCTCCAATCGCAATTCCGATATCTGCTCTTGTCAGTGCCGGAGCATCATTGATTCCATCGCCGACCATTGCCACTTTTCCTTTTTGTTTTAACTTACGGATCACACTTTCTTTTCCATCCGGAAGCACACCTGCAATAACTTCATCCACACCGGCCTGTGCCCCGATCGCTTTTGCTGTCCGCTCGTTATCTCCGGTCAGCATCACCACACGGATTCCCATATTCTGTAATTCTTTGACTGCTCTTGGGCTGTCCTCTTTTATGGTATCTGCCACGGCAATCATACCAAGCAGTTTCTGCTCTTTTGCAAAGAACAGCGGTGTTTTTCCTTCTTTTGCAAAATGCTGTGCCTGTTTCTGCATTTCCTCGGAAATTCCAATCTGCTCCTGCATAAATTTCATGCTTCCACCAAGCAGTTCTTTCTTATTATAAGATGCCTTTAAACCATTTCCCGGGAGTGCCTCAAATTCCTCTGCCTCTTCAAGCATCCATTTCTTTTCTTTCACTTTTTCCAAAATCGCTTTTGCAAGCGGATGCTCACTTTTTTGTTCCAGAATTGCCGCTTCTCTTAACAGACTTTCTTCATTTTCTCCATCTGCCGGATAAATATCTGTTACCTTTGGCTCTCCACTTGTAATTGTTCCGGTTTTATCCAGTGCCACAATCTGCACACGACCTGTTTCCTCGAGAGAAACCGCTGTCTTAAATAAAATACCGTTTTTTGCACCTATTCCATTTCCTACCATGATTGCAACCGGAGTTGCAAGCCCAAGTGCACATGGACAGCTGATAACCAGTACAGAAATGCCTCGTGCTAGCGCATATCCCACACTCTGTCCTGCAATCAGCCAGACAATGGTTGTAATGACTGCAATCGTAATAACTGCCGGAACAAACACACCGGAAACCTTATCTGCAATCTTTGCAATCGGTGCTTTTGTCGCTGCCGCATCACTCACCATCTTGATAATCTGAGACAAAGTTGTGTCTTCTCCAACTCTGGTTGCCTCACATTTAATAAATCCTGACTGATTGATGGTTGCCGCAGAAACCAAATCTCCTGTTTCTTTATCGACCGGAATACTTTCTCCGGTCAGTGCGGATTCATTGACTGCACTGTGACCCTCTAAAATTCTTCCATCAACCGGAATATTTTCTCCCGGACGAACAACGAAAATATCACCTTTTTGTACCTGATCGATAGAAACCGTTACTTCTTTTCCATCTCTTACAAGCACGGCTGTTTTCGGTGCAAGTTTCATCAGACTCTTTAATGCATCCGTTGTCCGACCCTTTGATTTTGCTTCTAACATTTTTCCGACTGTAATCAGGGTCAGAATCATTGCTGCGGATTCGAAATAAAAATCCATCATATAATTCATAACGGCATCCATATTTCCGTCTACCTGCGCTCTTGTCATTGCAAGCAGTACATAGACACTCCATACAAACGATGCCATCGAACCCATTGCCACAAGCGTATCCATATTTGGAGCTCTGTGCCATAAACTCTTAAATCCGCTAATAAAAAATTTCTGGTTAATCACCATGACAATTGCCGCCAGAATCATCTGCACAATTCCCATTGCAATGTGGTTGTCCTGAAACCATGCCGGTAAAGGCCAGCCCCACATCATGTGTCCCATGGAAAAATACATCAATACCAGCAAAAATCCAACCGATGCAATCAGACGTCTCTTTAAAACCGGCGTCTCTTTATCTTCCAGCGCTGCCTCATCTGCTGCCAGCGTGTTCGCCTTTTTATCTGCTCCTTTTACAGATGCACCATACCCAGCCGCTTCCACTGCTGAAATAATACTTGCCGGGTCTGCACTTCCCTCTACTCCCATCGAATTTGTCAATAAACTGACTGAACAGGAAGTAACACCTGGTACTTTGGAAACCGCTTTTTCGACTCTGGCACTGCAAGCTGCACAGCTCATTCCGGTTACCGTATACTGTTCCATAACTTTTTTCAACTCCTCTCTCTGTTTTTCATTTCTAATTTGCAGTCTAGTACACCGAATATTAAGTAACCCCCATATTGACTTGCCTGATTTTTCATCTACTGCGTTGTCGTCAATCGTCGTAGCCACCGCTACGCCTCATTCCTCCGCCTTGTATATGAGAAAATCATTCAGCGTCAATATAGCAGCTACTTAATTTACGATGTACTAGTAATTTCTACTTCATTAGTTTTTGCAAAGTAGCTACTAATTCATCCACTACTTCATCTTTTCCTTCCCGAATGTCTCTGACCACACAGGAATGAATGTGGCTTGCAAGCAGTTCCTTGTTAAATGCATTAATTGCTGCGCTCGCTGCTGCTGACTGTACCAGAATATCATTACAGTACGCATCATTTTCCAACATTCCTTTGATTCCGCGAATCTGTCCCTCAATTCTGCTTAGACGGTTGATTAATTTTTTTCGTTCCTCTTCCGAACGCATTGTTGTCTTTTTGCCACAACAACAGCCTCTCTTTTCTTCAGACATCTACATACACGCTCCTTTATATTGTACAACTATAGGACTTTTTAATTTTAAATACCCCCTGTGGGTATTTTTACTATATACCCCCATCAGGTATTTGTCAACAGAAAATTTTAATAAAATGAAAAAGACATTTATCTGCCTTTCAACAAATAAATGCCTTTCTCTTATCTGAAATATTTTACGATATGAGTGTCAAAAGTAAATTTTGCCACTCACCGATATCCCCAGATTATTAGTTCTCTACTTCAATTTTACGAATTGTTTTATTTTTGATTTCTTCTTTAATTGCACCGATGAAATCTGCTAAATCCTTTGCACCTTCATCTCCAAGATAACGACTTCTTACAGATACCTTGTTTTCTTCCTCTTCTTTTGCTCCAACTACCAGCATATATGGTACTCTTGCAAGACGAGCTTCACGAATCTTATATCCCATCTTTTCAGAACGCTGGTCTACGGAACAACGGATACCATTTTCCTTTAACTCTGCTTCTACTTTTGCAGCATAGTCATGGAATTTTTCAGAAATCGGAATCACACGCACCTGTTCCGGACATAACCAAGTCGGGAACATGCCGGCATATTTTTCAATTAACCATGCCAAAGTTCTTTCGTAACATCCCACAGATGTACGATGGATAATGCAAGGACGTTTCTTCTCACCATTTTCATCAATATAGTACATATCAAACTGTTCAGCAAGCAGTGCATCCCACTGAATCGTAATCATAGTATCTTCTTTTCCGTAAACGTTCTTTGCATTGATATCGACTTTTGGACCATAGAATGCAGCTTCTCCTACATCCTCTACGAATGGAATATTTAATTCCTGTAACATATTACGGATGTGTTCTTCTGTTTCATTCCAAACTTCCGGCTCGCCGATGTATTTTTCTTTGTCTTCCGGATCCCATTTTGACAGATGATAAGTTACATCTTCTTCTACACCAAGTACCTGTAAACAGTACTGAGCCAGTGCAATACAATCTTTAAATTCTTTTACCATCTGGTCTGGTCTTACAATCAGATGCCCTTCAGAAATTGTAAACTGACGAACACGTGTCAGGCCATGCATTTCACCGGAATCTTCGTTACGGAACAGAGTAGAAGTTTCACCATAACGGAGTGGAAGATCACGATAACTGTGCTGTTCTGCTTTGTATACATAGTACTGGAACGGACAGGTCATCGGACGAAGTGCGAATACTTCTTTATCTGTTTCTTCATCACCTAATACAAACATTCCATCTTTATAGTGATCCCAGTGACCGGAAATTTTATACAGATCACTCTTTGCCATCAGCGGAGTTTTTGTGCGGACATAACCACGTTTTGTCTCTTCATCTTCAATCCAGCGCTGAAGTTCCTGCATGATAATCACACCATTTGGCATAATCAGTGGAAGACCCTGTCCGATTACATCAACTGTTGTAAACAATTTCATTTCACGACCCAGTTTGTTGTGGTCTCTCTTCTTTGCTTCTTCAAGCTGTTCCAGATGCTCTTTTAATTCATCCTTGCTTCCGTAAGCAGTTCCGTATACACGAGTCAGCATCTGATTCTTCTCGCTTCCTCTCCAATAAGCACCTGAAGATGAGAGCAGTTTAAATGCTTTTACGCCCTTTGTACTCATCAGATGAGGACCTGCACATAGATCAACCCAGTCTCCCTGAGAATAGAAGCTGATTTCTTCTCCTTCCGGAAGATCCTCGATTAATTCTACTTTATAAGGCTCATTTTTTTCTTTAAAAAATGCGATTGCTTCTTCTCTTGTCTTTGTGAAACGCTCAATCTTTGCACCTTTTTTGATGATTTTTTTCATTTCTTTTTCAATTTCATCGAGTGCTTCTCTTGAGAATGGCTGACACTCAAAATCATAATAAAAACCTGTATCAATAGAAGGTCCGATTGCAACTTTTGCATCCGGATATAATTTCTGTACTGCTTCCGCTAATACATGGGATGCCGTATGACGCAGTGCTGCAAGACCTTTCTCATCTTTTGCTGTTAAAATATTTACTTCACAGTCTTTATCTACAACAGTACGCAGGTCTACAACCTCTCCGTCCACTTCTCCGGCACAAGCTGCACGTGCAAGACCTTCGCTGATATCATAAGCGATGTCGATTACAGATTTTGCTTCTGCATACTCTTTTTTAGAACCATCTTTTAATGTGATAACCATAACTTTTTTCCTCCTGTTTTTTATTTATGCACTCTTAGAATCTTTCTTTCCCTTGCTCTTGCAGAATACTTTCCAAAAGTACATTTACATTTATCAATATCATTATCTATTTCGCAGAGATTTTTATGGAATAAAAAAAGCCCTTGTCCATCCCTGCATTTTCATGCAAGGGACGAGCAAAGACATTACCCGCGGTTCCACCCTTTTTGCTTTTCATCTAAACAAATCAGCTGTTACACTGATTTTCAAACCACTTCATTTTGATGATAACGGAATCACCGGACCGGATTGGGGTCACTCAGAGGTAGTTTTCGGATGGTTCCCGCTAAGGCAGTTCCAGCACCGGAAGCTCCGGCTGCCTCTCTCTGAAACGTTTCCACATCTTACTCGTCTCGTCAACGTATTTTCTTATTGATGAGTCAATTATAGCATTGTGTTTTAATTTGTCAAGCGTTCTTTTTTAATCTTTTTTTACAAAAATGAATCAGAAATCTGTCGTACAACGCTTAACGATTTCACACGGCACAATGGTACGGTGTGAAACTTCTGTATTTCCCTCTAACACTTTTACAATGTTTTCCACCGCTATGTAACACTGCTGTTCAATCCGGCTGTCTACAGAAGTCAGTTCTGGCTCACAGCTTACAGAAAGCGGTGAGTTATTATATCCAACCACAGAAAGTTCTTCCGGTACCGAAATTCCTTTTACCTTTGCATACTTTAAAGCAGCCACAGCAAGCCCGTCTTCTACTGCAAATACACTGTCAAACTCCAGATTCTTATACGCAAGCATCAAATCTCTTGCATAATGAATTTCGTTTTTGGTATGGAACTTCAAATCTCCAAGTACCGGATAGCCGGCATCGGAAAGCGCCCTTTCGTAGCCCTCCATCTTCTGCTTTGCACTGAAAGTCTCCGAATCATACAAAAATAAAATCCGTTTCTTTCCACGGCGAATCAATGCGCTGGTCACTTCATAAGCAGCAGAGAAATCATCTGCATTCGAACAATAAATATTTTCTCCCTCAATCCAGCTGTTAATCAAAAAGACCGGTGCCTGTTTCGACGCATTTTTAATATAAGCCGTCTCCTTTTCTTCTACTCCGTTTCCACCATAAGTAGAACCAACCATAACAAGCGCATCGATTCTCTTAGATAATAACAATTTTACATAATTTTCTTTTGCTTCTCTTGTGTGTCCACTGCATCCAAGAATACAGTCATATCCATATTCATGAAAATTTTGTTCCAGGTGAGAAATTGCTCTTGCCATGTAGTTATCTGCAATGTTTGGACACATAATTCCAATCGTTTTCATTGAATCAAGTCCAAGTCCTCTCGCAAATATATTTGGCGTATAGCCCTCTGCTTTTATCACATCCATTACTTTCTGTCTGGTCTTTTCACTGACTTTCTGGCTTCCGTTTACCACCCTTGAAACTGTTGCGATTGACACACCGGAAATTCTGGCTATATCGTAAATGTTAATGTCTTTGTTTCCTCATCTTTCTATCATTCTGATTCTTTAAAGAGGCATGGATTTTCAGATTTAAAATCCATGCCTCTTTGCTGTAAAGCGGACATTTACAATCCCCTTCGCAACTTGCTTATGAAGGCAGTCGCTTTGCGACCTGTCAGTGAGAGCGAAAGGTTCTCACTGACATAAACATCCTCCTTACCCACTGTTTCGTGCCCCGTACATTTGAAACGGGAGAATGCTTATCTGCGTTCACAAAAAGTATTTCTATTAATAATAAGCCTGTTTTTCTTATAAGTCAAATCCAAAATAGCGAACTGCATTATTATAAGAAATTCCCTTTACAATTTTCTCTAATGCTTTGTAGTCAGCCGGATATTCTCCGTTTTCTACCCATCCGCCGATTAAATTACACATAATTCTTCGGAAATATTCATGTCTTGTATAGGACAGGAAACTTCTTGAGTCCGTCAGCATACCGATGAAGTTGCTTAACAGACCTAAATTTGCAAGAGAAGTCATCTGTTCAATCATTCCTGTTTTATGGTCATTAAACCACCATGCACTACCCTGCTGAATTTTACCAATTGCACTGCTGTCCTGAAAACATCCTAAAATTGTTCCGATTGCTGCATTATCATTCGGATTTAAAGAATATAAAATCACTTTCGGCATCTTATCTGCTACATTTAAAGAATTTAAGAAATCTGCCGTTTCAGAACTTGGTGCATAGTTGTTGATGCAATCATATCCTGTATCCGGACCTAACTGCTTATAACGTGGTGTGTTGTTATCACGTTTGCATCCATAATGAAGCTGCATTACCCAGTTTCTGTTATAATATTCTTCTGCCATGAACTGTAAATATGCCGTCTTGAATTTTAATTCTTCTTCTTTTGTTACCGCTTCACCAGCAAGTCTCTTAACAAAAATTCTTTCGACTTCTGCATCATCTGCCGGAGCATACATAACATACTCGATACCATGGTCTGATACTTTACAGCCATTTGCCTGGAAATAATCCAGACGTTTTACAAGTGCTTCTTTTAAAGCCTTGAAACTGTCGATTTTTACTTCACTTACTTCAGAAAGAGTTTTTACATAATCCAGATATTCCGGTTTTTCCAGATTCATTGCCTTGTCCGGTCTCCATGCCGGAAGTACCTGTACATCAAAACTGTCATCTTTTGCAATCATCTGATGCCATTTTAAATCATCTACCGGGTCATCTGTCGTGCAAATCAAAGTAACATTAGACTGTTTAATAATATTGCGAACAGACATGCTGTCCTCCTGCAGTTTTGCATTACACAAATTCCATACTTCTTCTGCAGTTTCTCCATTTAAATAGCCTTCGTAACCGAAATATTTTCTAAGCTCTAAATGACTCCAGTGATACAGCGGATTTCCGATCGCCTTTTCCAGAGTTTCTGCCCATTTCTGAAATTTTTCACGGTCAGATGCACCGCCAGTGATGTAATATTCATCTACTCCGTTAGAACGCATCTGACGCCATTTATAATGGTCACCACCAAGCCATACCTGTGTGATGTTTTCAAATTTTCTATCCTCAGCGATTTCCTGCGGATTGATATGACAGTGATAATCTAAAACCGGCACCTGACTTGCATATTCATGAAATAACTTCTGTGCGGTCGGAGTTTCAAGTAAAAAGTTTTGATCCATAAATGCTTTCATTACAAAAGCCTCCTTAAATAAAATTTCTTGCTTCACCACAGGTGCAATCCTGCGGTGAATAATAGATATCTTCTAAAGTTCCATTCATTACTTTTTTGTCAATCAAATACTCCTGACATGCAATTTAGTCCAAATAAATCAACAATCTATTTTTTACTACACTTCATTATAGTCAATATAAAACATGATTGACCAAAAAACATGAACCAAGCTTCACATTCATTCAACTTGAACTTTACTAAGTAACTTCATCCATTGGAACTTTTGATTAGCTATCTTTTCACAAGCAGACACTTTGGAGCGGCCGGTACTTAGAGGCTCTGCCTCTTATGTACCGCTGCCAGCGACAAGTAGTTTGTACAGTGAAATTGTTAAGCAACTGTCATCTTGACTTGTCTAATTTTTCATCTACTGCGTTGTCGTCAATCGCCGTAGCTACTGCTACGCCTCATTCCTCCGCCTTGTATCTGAAGCAATTATCCTGCGTCAATATAACAGCACTTAACTTTCACTGTACTGCGTGCGCCTGCGTGAATGATAGCGCTTTCCCTTTATACATATCCCATCAGACTTGGCAGCCATAAACTAAGCTGTGGAATATAGGTCACTAATAATAATACAGCAAGTATTGCTGCAAAGTAAATAAGCAACTGCTTAAATACTGTCTCAATTTTTACATTTCCAACTTTTACACCGACAAATAACGTCGTTCCTACCGGCGGTGTAATTGTTCCGATACATAAGTTAAAGATTAACATAATGCCAAAGTGAATGGTACTCATTCCAAGTGCACTGCAGACTGGAAGGAAGATTGGCGTGAAAATCAGACATGCCGGTGTCATATCCATGAATGTTCCAACTACAAGCAGGATAATATTAATCAGCAGGAAAATAATGTATTTATTATTTGTAATTGCAAGAAGTCCGCTTGATACTGCTTCCGGAATATTTGTAAATGCCATAACCCATGACATGATACTGGATACACCAATTAAGAAGATAATGATACCTGTCATTTCAGCACTCTCTTTGAATAATTTCGGGAGGTCTTTTAAGGTAATGGATTTATAAACAAACAGAGACAGACAAATGCTGTATACAACTGCTACAACAGAGCCTTCTGTTGCTGTAAAGATACCACCAATAATTCCACCGATTACAATAACAATCAGAAGCAGACATGGCAGAGCCTGTAAAATAACTTTTCCAGCTTCTTTTGCTGTAAATGTTGATTTTGCACGATAGCCTTTTTTCTTTGCAATGATGTAAATTACAAGCATACATGCAAGACCCCATAAGATTCCAGGAATATATCCTGCCATAAACAGGGCAGCTACAGATGTTCCACCACTTACTAAAGAATAAGTAATCATAACATTACTTGGCGGAATCAGAAGTCCTGTCGGTGCTGTCGCAATGTTTACCGCTGCGGAAAAGTTCGGATCATATCCCTCTTCTTTTTCGATTGGTCCGATAATAGAACCCATAGCGGAAGCTGCTGCTGTACCAGAACCAGAAATTGCTCCAAAGAGCATGTTTGCGATAACATTTGTCTGAGCCAGTGCACCCGGAGTACGTCCGGTGATTAATTTTGCAAGGTTAATCAGACGGATGGCAATTCCACCTTTATTCATGATATTTCCGGCAAGAATAAAAAACGGAATTGCTAATAAACTAAATACTGAAATTCCTGAAAAAATTCGCTGTGCACCGGTCAATACCGCAACGTCGATATCCATAACCGGAAGAATTGCACATACAGATGATACACCAAGTGCTACAGCAATCGGTACACCTGCGACTAACATAATGACCAGCAGAATCAAAATGATGATTCCTGATACAATTGCTATATTCATAAATCAGACTCCTCCTATTTTTCTTCAGCCACCGGCTGGTCTAAATTTCCCTTGCACAGTTCAATCATATTTAAAATTGCATAAATTACAATTACAATTCCACTAAGCGGAACAACTGTGTAAATGATTCCCATTGGAATTCCAAGAGAAGCTGTTTTCTGTGTCATTGTAAGTTTCATAATGGTAGAACCACCGTACACCATAACGCTCGCTGCAAAAATAAGAACAATTAATTCAATTACCAATTCTAAAACTTTTTTCTTTGTTCCGGTCAGCTTATCTGCCCAAAATCCCATTCTCATGTGGTCACGTTTTCCAAATACCAGTGCAGAAGAAAGCAATGCCATCCATGCAAAGCTATAAGTCAGAAGCTCTTCTGATACCGTACTCGGGGAATTAAAAACAAAACGTGTGACAATCTGGTAGGTTCCTACACATACCATAAAAGCAAAGAGAATGATACATAAGAAACTTAAGACTGCATTCATCCCATTTTTGATTTTCTTTACTGCTTCCATCGTACCCCTCCTACTCGTACTTTTTGTTAATTTCCTGAATATGGTCATACAGATCACGGATGTTTTCATTGCTTTCTAACATTTCTTCCTGTACACCTGCAACTTTATCTTTAAACTGCTGTACATCAACGTCGATAAATTCAACACCCATCTGATTCTGAGCAATGTCTTTTGCTTCCTGAACCTGAGTATCCCATTCTTCCATTTCTACTTCTGTAGAAAGACGTGCTGCTTCTTTAAAGACCTGGAATTCCTCATCACTTAAACTATTTAAGAATTTAAGATTTCCGATTAATAAATCCGGTACCATCTGATGTTTGTTGTAAGAATAATATTTTGCGACTTCACCGTGTTTGTTGTTTGTCAGCGCCAGCTCATTATTTTCCGCTCCGTCAATGACACCCTGCTGAATCGCTGTGTATACCTCACCAAAGCTCATCGGTGATGCTGCTGCTCCAAATGCATTTGCCATCTTAACACTTGCCGGACTCTGCTGTACACGAATCTTAAGTCCCTTTAAGTCATCTGGTGTATAGATTGGTTTCTTTGCATAGAAGCTTCTTGTTCCTGCATTGTACCATGTCAATACTCTAAAACCTGCATCATCCGTAGATTCATAAATCTTTTCCATGTAATCAGTATCGTTCATGGTTTCATGGTAAGCTTCTTCTGATGTAAATAAGTATGGCATACTGAAAATCTCATACACATCAGCAAATGTTTCGAGGTTTGCTGTTCCTGCCACTACAAAGTCAATCGCTCCGGTCTGTGTCAGTTCGATTGCTTTCTGTGCAGAACCTAAAATTTCATTTGGATAAATCTGGACTTCATATTTATCTCCTAGATTTTCCTCAACATATTCTTTGAACTTTAACAGTCCAAGATGTTCCGGATGTGTTTCAGACTGCGCATGAGAAATACGAATAATTCTCTTGCCACTTGAAACACCTGCAATAGAACCGCATCCTTGAGCACTCATAATCACGCACAGACAGACCAGGCAGACAAACAGTCTTCTTAATCTCTTCATAAGTTTCATTTTCCTTTCTTTTTTCTTTTTTTGCACGCGTAGGTAAGCGTTTACATTTCATTTTGAATTATAAAACGCTTTCGCCGAAATAGCAAACACTTTTCCGCAAATTTTTTCACAATCTTTCCCATCTGTTTTTGTCTATTTTCCCTAAAATTATGCTTTTTTTAATGATTCTCATCTTTTATATTGACTATTGAAGCGTTTCGTTGTATTTTTTATGTAAGCTCTTACAATTTTTAATGGAGGAATTTTCCAATGCAAAAATATTTAAAGATTCATTCCAATGATAATGTAGCAGTTGCTCTTGCTCCATTATCCAAAGGACTGGTTGTCGAACTCGGCAGTCAGACAGTGACTTTATCAGAAGATATCCCACAAGGACACAAATTTGCCTTAACAGATATCAAGACAGACGAACCTGTTATTAAATATGGTTCACAGATTGGTCTTGCAAAAGAAGACATCACAACCGGTTCCTGGATTCACACACACAACATCCGCACCGGTCTTGGCGACCTGCTTACTTACACTTATGAGCCGATTCATCCGGAAGTCAAAAAAACCGAAGAACGTTTCTTTGATGGTTATAGAAGAAGCAACGGAAAAGTCGGTGTTCGTAATGAAATCTGGATTGTCCCGACCGTTGGCTGTGTCAACAATGTCGCAACTGCTGTCGAACGACAGGCTCAGGTTTATAAAAAAAGAACCGTTGAAGAAATCGTTGCTTTCCCACACCCTTACGGATGTTCTCAAATGGGAGACGACCAGGAACATACAAGACAGATTCTTGCTGATTTAATCAATCATCCAAATGCTGGTGGTGTACTGGTACTTGGACTGGGCTGCGAAAACAGTAACATCGAAGAATTAAAAAAATACATCGGCGAATACGACGAAAAACGCGTTCGTTTTCTGGTTGCTCAGGAATGTGAAGATGAAATTTCCGATGCACTGGATGTAATTGCAGACCTTGCAGACTATGTAGGAAGTTTCAAACGAGAACCCATCAGCTGTAGCGAACTGGTTATCGGAATGAAATGCGGCGGAAGTGACGGACTTTCCGGAATCACTGCCAATCCAACTGTCGGTTCATTTTCCGACTTGTTAATTTCCAAAGGCGGAACAACTGTCTTAACAGAAGTTCCGGAAATGTTTGGAGCAGAAACCCTGCTTATGAATCGTTGTGAAAATGAAAAACTTTTTGATGAGACCGTGAACTTAATCAACGATTTTAAAAATTATTTTAAAAGCCACAATCAGACCATTTACGAAAACCCATCTCCGGGAAATAAAAAAGGGGGAATTTCCACTCTGGAAGATAAATCTCTTGGATGTACCCAGAAATCCGGAAGTGCTCCTGTAAAAGGTGTTCTTTCTTATGGAGACAGAGTCTGTACACACGGCTTAAATCTTTTAAGTGCTCCCGGAAACGATTTAGTTGCCTCCACTGCTCTTGCAGCTTCCGGTGCACACATCGTTTTATTTACCACAGGACGTGGAACTCCATTTGCAAGTCCGGTTCCAACTGTAAAAATTGCAACTAACTCTACACTTGCAAATAAAAAAAATAACTGGATTGATTTCAACTGTGGGACTTTAGTAGAAGGGGAAACCTTAGACTCTCTTTCTTCTAAACTCTTTGATTTTGTAATTGAAATCGCATCCGGAAAGAAATCCAAATCTGAAGAAGCCGGATTCCATGACATGGCAATCTTCAAGCAGGGCGTCACCCTTTAATTTATAGTTTCCGAACTTAAATAAAATAATTAGAAGAAAAGAGAAGAAAAAGATGAAAAAATTATCCTATGAAACCCTTCATGAAATGAATTATGACGGGTATCTCTTAGAAGATGCCCCTGAACGTGTTCTTCAGTTTGGAGAGGGTAACTTTTTACGTGCCTTTACAGATGCATTTATTGATGTGATGAACGAAAAAGCAGGTTTTAACTCAAAAGTTGTCATCTGCAAACCAACTGCATCCCATTCTAAAGTAGCTGCCGCTATCAATGAACAGGAAGGGCTTTATACTTTATATTTAAGAGGATTTCAAGATGGACAGAAAGTAAACAACAAGCGTATCCTTTCCTGTGTCAGCCGATGCATCAACCCTTATGACGATTTTAAAGCACTGCTTGCCTGTGCGGACAATGAAGCGTTACGTTTCGTGGTTTCTAATACAACAGAAGCAGGTATCGTTTATGATGCTTCCTGTCAGTTTACGGATGCTCCGGCTTCCAGCTACCCTGGAAAACTGACTCAGGTTTTATACCGTCGTTTCCAAAAATTCGGAAAAGAATCCGGAAAAGGTCTGATTATTCTTTCCTGCGAATTAATTGAAGATAACGGAAAAGCACTCAAAAAATGCGTCTTAAACTATGCAAAACAGTGGAAACTCGGAGAAGAGTTTATCAACTGGATTGAGGCTGAAAACCTTTTCTGTTCTACTTTAGTAGACCGTATCGTAACTGGATATCCGTCTGCCGAAGCAGAAACTTTAACTGCTGAAAACGGTTATGAAGATGCCATTTTAACGACCGGTGAAATTTTCGGATTCTGGGTAATCGAAGGACCAAAATCTTTAGAAAAAGAATTTCCTGCTAAAGCAGCAGGACTTCCGGTTCTTGTTACAGACAATCACAAACCTTACAAACAGCGCAAAGTCCGCATCTTAAACGGTGCTCATACTTCTTTCGTGCTTGGTGCATACCTCGCAGGACAGGATATCGTAAGAGACTGTATGGAAGATGAAGTGATTTGCAGCTTTATGAATCAGACCATCTATGACGAAATCATTCCGACTCTTGACCTTTCAAAAGAAGAATTAGAAGACTTTGCATCTGCCGTTACCGAACGTTTCAAAAATCCATTTATCGACCATGCACTGCTTGCAATTTCATTAAACTCTACTTCAAAATGGAGAGCACGTGTTATGCCTTCTTTAAAAGAGTATGTTACAAGAAGAGGAAGCCTTCCAGCATGCATCACTGCATCTTTCGCTTTCTATATTGCGTTCTACAATGGTCAGGAATTAACTGCTGACGGACTGAATGCATCCCGCAAAAACGGTACTTACACCGTAAAAGACGATTCTGATGTCTTAGAATTTTTCTATTCACACAAAGATGATAGTGCAAAAGACCTGGTTCATGCAGTCTGCACAAATATCTCATTCTGGGGTGAAGATCTAAGCACAATCGATGGATTTGAACATGCAGTTACCACTTATCTTGAAGAAATCCGTACCAAAGGTACTTACGAAGTGATGAAAGAAATCATCAAAAAATAAACAGTTATAGTTACTGTTCCCTCTATAAAAATTAATACATACAAACCTCTGCAAAAAGGAAGAGACCTACTGATATCAATCAGCCTGTCTCTTCCTTTTTATATTTTTATATTTTTTCCGCCGGTATCTCTTTTACGTAAAGCGGACATTCGCAATCCGCTTTGCTACTTGCTCATGAACGCAGTCGCTTCGCGATCTGTCAGTGGGAGCTTTCAACTCTCACTGACAGAAGCATCCCCCCTCACCCGCCGCTTAGTGCTCTGCGCACTTGAAGCGGGGGAATACTTATCTGCGTTCAACTGGTTTAAAATAGAAGTTCCAATCGTATCTTCCGGCATTTTCACGCCAAAGTTTTCTGCAACAGAAGCTCCGATCACCGCAAAAGTATCCTGATTTTCGATTGCTCCGCCCTCTTCCATTTTCTTAGAATAAGCAACAAACGGCACATACTCTCTCGTATGGTCTGTTCCCGTGTATGTCGGATCATTTCCATGGTCTGCGGTCAGAATCAACAGGTCATCCTCTTTCATTTCGTTTAATAAATTTCCAAGTCCTTCGTCAAACTTTTCAATTTCATGTCCGTATCCTTCCGGATTTCTCCTATGCCCCCACAATGCGTCAAAGTCTACTAAATTTACAAAACAAAGTCCATGAAACTCTTCTTTACAGATTTCCACTGTCTGCTGCATGCCATGTACCGAACTTTCAGAATGATAGCTTTTTGTAATGCCTTCTCCACAGAAGATATCATTGATTTTTCCGACACCGATAACGTCAAATCCTGCATCTTTTAAAGCATTTAATGCGGTTTTTCCTGTTGGCTTTAAAGCATAATCATGACGATTACTGGTTCGTTTAAATTCGCCTTTTTTCTTTCCGACATAAGGTCTGGCAATGACTCTTCCGACTCTCCACTCATCCTTTAAGGTCAACTCCCTGGCAATTTCACAGCAATGATATAGATTCTGTAAATCAAAAGTTTCTTCATTTCCGCAAATCTGCAAGACAGAGTCTGCTGAAGTATATACAATCATTGCTCCTGTATTGATTTCTTCTTCTCCAAGTTCCTCGATGATTTCCGTTCCACTTGCACTCTTATTTCCGATGACACGCTTGTGGCATCTTTTTTCGAGTTCATCGATTAATTCCTTTGGAAATCCTGTTTCCGTAAAGGTTTTAAACGGTTTCGGAGTATAAATTCCCATCATTTCCCAGTGTCCGGTCATTGTATCTTTTCCGTTGCTGGCTTCGCCAATCCGCATATAACGTCCGATTGGTTTTTCGACACCTTCCATCTTACCACCCTTATGCAGATTTAACATTCCGAGTTTCTGGAGATTTGGAATATTCAATGTTCCCATCTTATCTAAGATATGTCCGAAGGTATCTACACCTTTATCTCCAAATTTTTCAGAATCCGGCATTGCACCAATTCCAAGTGAATCCAAAACAATCACAAATACCCTCTTATAAGTTTCCATAACAATTCCTTTCTGTCTGCTCCGACACAAAACCATGTTAATATACCATATAATTTTTTACTATTTGTTATGCCAGATTGGCCGGTCCAAATCCCAGCGGAAGAAGTTCTTTTAACGTAAAGACATCATATTTGTCCTTGCTGACTGCCAGAATAATCTGAAATGTTTCAGGGTTACAAAACTCCATCATAACCTGTCTGCACACACCACACGGCGCTGCATATTCAGTGATCACCCCATCTTTTCCACCTACAATGCAGATTGCCTGAAATTCCTTTACTCCTTCACTGACTGCTTTAAAAAAGGCAGTACGCTCTGCACAGTTTGTTGCGGTGTAACCGGCATTTTCGATGTTACATCCTGTGTAATAAGTTCCGTTTTTTGCCAGAAGTGCCGCTCCTACATGAAAGTTTGAGTATGGCGCATAGGAGTAATCTAACTGCTTGACTGCCAAATCAATCATTTCTTCAATCTGTTTTTTGTCCATGATTTTTTCCTGCCTTTCGTTTTTCCTGTACTCTTGTAGTCTTTCCTGCATTTTATTTTGCAAGAAATTTTCTGCGTCTTTGATGCCTTAACAGTTAATCTTACTGATTCTCTTTATCTGCACGAATCATTTCACGTATTGCCTGTACTGCTACCTGAATTGCTTTATCGGTATCATGTACCACCGGATTTTCCAATCCTAATTTTTCTCTTTCCTGATTTGCTATAACTAAGAAGCAAGAGCCGGCACGCACTTTTAAGTAACTTGCAACTACAAAAAGTGCTGCGGATTCCATCTCAGAAGCCAGACATCCTAAACGTTTCCATGCTTCCCATTTATTCATCAGTTCATAGCTGACCGGTTTCGTCTCCGGCTCATGCTGTCCGTAAAATGCGTCCTTACACTGTACCACACCTGTATGGAATTCACAGCCTTCTTTTTTTGCTCCTTCTACCAATGCGTTGATAACAGTTAAATCTGCGACTGCCGGAAATTCGATTGGAGCATATTCTTTACTTGTTCCTTCCATACGGATTGCACCAGTTGCAATGACAACATCACCGCTCTTTACTTCTGTCTGCATCCCGCCACAAGTTCCGATTCGGACAAAGGTATCTGCTCCACAGCGGTATAATTCTTCCATTGCGATAGAGGCTGACGGTCCACCGATACCAGTGGAAGTTACACTTACTTTTACTCCATCTAATATTCCGGTATAAGTTACATACTCTCTGTTGTCAGCTACAAGAACCGGATTATCAAAATACTGTGCAATTTTTTTACATCTCTTTGGGTCACCTGGTAGAATCACGTAACGTCCAACTTCGCCTTCTCCTACCTGAATATGATACTGTTTGCTTGCGTCCTCTGAATAATTTTTCATATGAAAACCCTCACTTTCATTTTCAATCCTGCTCTTTCCATCTCTTATCTTTCATTTCAGGCATGAAACTTATTAAATCCTTTTCGTCATTCATTAGCTCCTGAAACTAAGCTTTAACAGCCTCGTCAATTCTCATTGTAAAATTCGTTATTGCCATATTAGCACCCTTTTCTACCATCAGATTATACTTTTGCACTATTTTTGTCAATGCATTATATTTTCATTGCATATCTCTAAATTTTTAACCAAATTAAGCAAGTTTCCAGCCACTTTTCCTATTTGGTACTTTTTTGGTACTTTCCTTGATTTTTTTATTTTCTCATGCTATACTAACAACCGCTGAAACCCCTGTTAACCAAGGTCTTTCGGGTTTTAGT
>ERZ1673737.1175-NODE-1175-length-27163-cov-4.073963_pt1 | contig 27163 bp, 11 predicted proteins | sample MGYA00580211_ERZ1673737 | MGnify/ENA primary metagenome ERZ1673737 (study PRJEB41218, sample SAMN15661789) | gut metagenome | host: Homo sapiens | place: Canada: London | collected 2015-08-20/2019-03-30 | study: EMG produced TPA metagenomics assembly of... | reverse complement strand
TTAACACTTGTCATATCTATTTTCATGAATATTCGTTTTTAAAAGAGTGTTTCTTCTCATTTCTTTGCTTGCTATTATTTTCTTCTATTTTTCATGTGCATTTCCTAACTATCTCTCTTCTCTTCTATACCAGACAAAATCAGACTCTGTTGAGATCTAATTAGCGGGGTATATGTAATTTCTTTCGGTCAATAGCTAACAGTTAGTGAGAATTCGTCTACATATCTATCTAACTAGAGCTATAAGGCCTAGTACAACATAACGTAGTGTAACTCGCCGACACCTTCCCTCCCGGGTAACCCAACTGAACCCACAATCCGAATATCTACTATACTTCATTCGCCAAGCACAACGACCAAATCAGCACAATCTACACAAAGCTGCGGAGTAATGTGCACAGTACCTGGAAGATATAGAAAAGAACACAATAGAAGCCCAAAGAACAGCCAAGCCTATAAACATCCCCGCACACCACACCATCCGACAATTGGAGATGTTGGAGTGAGGAGCAAGGAGGGCAATCGGCAAATGAACATGCCAGAATTGTTGGAATTGGTGGGCGGAAAGCCACTCCCAAAAGAGAAATCTATTCCGCTGGCTGATCTGCGTTTCTTTTCATTTTTGTTTGACCCGCTCGATATGAGATAGTGTCAATATTCCACTTCATATCGTGGTCATCTTATAAGTGGTCAGTTATAGTAACTATAATATAACTTATAGAGTAGGATTGTTGAAATCAATATCTAAAGAAAAGAAAAAAAAAAGAAGCAGAGAAATCTAGGTCCAGCTCAAACATGTAATTAACCAAAGAATATAAGCATAAAATGAAAATCCGACAAGAAGAAAGGATACATAGACCCGAGACCCGAAACCCTCACTCAAAACGTGTATGCAACTCAAACGTGCACGGTTTTAGCCCACCCCATCTCGCGAAACCATTGATGAAAAAAAAGAAAATAGAACTGATTCATGCTCATCTTGATCTTCTAATTGCTGTAAACATTGCAGAAATGCATATTCACATTGCACATACAAACACCAACACCTTCGTATCACACTCCACACTCCATAACCGGCTTACTGCTGCTGCTGTTGAGCCTGGAGGTAGTTGTATGCGCCGTAGGCGATGGCACCGCCGATGAGGATAACGGCGTAGAGACCGACACCGAAGCCGGCGGTGGAGGATGAGGAGGAGGATGAGGAGGAAGCGGGGGCTGCGTGGCTCTGGGGCTCGGGGTCACCGGGCTGGAGGGTTGTTAGTATATGATTTCTGATGTCTTGTGTTCGGTGTGCATGTGGGATCACATGGCATGTTGCCGAGGGTATAGAGAGCGTGGTTGGATGTGTTGATTTTTGTTGAATAGGAGTCCAGCGGTGCTGGGGAAATTGTACGTACCACGCGCTTCACTGTGCCAACGAGGAGACCATCGAGAATCTCGCGCGCCTCGTCACTGTGGCCGACATCCTCGAAGGCTTCGGTGCTGTCCTGGCCGCCGACGTCGAGGAGGACTTCCTCGCCACCACTATAGAGATTGTTAGCGGTTTTTGATTCTGAGGTTATCTGAGGGTGCGAAGTTGGTGAAATTGGCGGTGGAGTGGTGCGATAGGGGAGAGGCGACGGAAAAAGAGTCTGTCGGGATTTTTTTTTCCGTTTCTCACGTCCCCCTTTCTCGCTTTGCGCCAGGGTAAGGGGAAGTGCATTATCTCCGGGGAGGGAGGAGAGGGTTCTGGGGAGTGTAGATATAGACACTGAGTCAACGTACGGGTGCTCATCGACGAAGCTGGTGCAGTCGTAGACTTTGTCGTGGACGATCAGGTAGAGGTCCTTCTTAGTGTTGTGCTCAGCAATCTGCTGGAAGGTGAATTCGGTGGATTCAGACATGGTGAATTAAGAGGTCTGTAGGTGATGGAAGACTTGTTAGCGTTCTGTGAGGTGTGCAGGAGCAGAGAGGCCTGGGCTCGGAGCGGAGGGGGCGCGATAGGAGAGCGACGCCGGGAGAAGTTGGATTGGGGGTGATACGACAAGTGTGACAAGTCTGACAGACACTTACGGGGTATTCCGGGGGAGATCGAAGTGCAGAGAAGTGAAGAGAGATATGTGCAAAGTCCAAGATCCAAAGGAAAAGGGAAAGTTGTTGGTACGTGCGCCCTGAGCGGTCTCGGTGGGGACCGACTGTTGATGCCGCGAATTACACCCGAAAGAGATCGGAGTATATGGCGTTCTCTACGGCGTATTATTGCTTATTTAGGTGGCGGTATAGTGTACTCAGAGAATAGTTACATTCCCGATCTTCATAGAAACTGATAATAACTGCTGTAAAAGTGTTGGGAGAGACTATCATGATTCGGCGAATCAGATGCTGCTTATTTGTGCATATGAATAGTGACAGTCTGGCATATCTGGCCACAATGTTCCGTTATGCACATACAGTAGATAAATACACAAGACCAGACTAACTACTAGGTGACTGACAGGTAACTGGTACCCCAACTGCCATCTTCTTTCCCTGCATAGCCGTAACCTCGGGGATCAGGGCTCGGGTAGCGCCGTCGGTATCCGCTTTCCGCGGTGACGGAACACTTTCATGTTCAAAGCAATTCAATTGCTGTATACTCTATCCATGATCGTAACACATGCTAAACGCTCATTTCGCTGGAACTCGCTCATAAAACACAATATACGCTTGCTCGTTCTGCAATCGATCCCGTGATCGGAGGTCCCGGGGGTTAAAGTCCGTGGCCCGCTCATCGTCAAACTTCCGCCAGCATTGCCGCTCCGCATCGCGGACCAGGGAAATGTAGTGTCCGCTTCCCATCGAAGATCCGAGATGTCGGAGTACAGCAAAGGCATCGTATGTAAACGGCGGAACGGTGGCGCCCATGGGTGGCGGAGCCCGGGGATCCTGGGGGGCGGCACTCGGGTATGAGATGACAAAGTCGTCCATCCGGAGACCATGGAGTGGGAACTCGATGGGGGTGTGGATCTTTCGCGCACTCTGGGTCTTGGATGCTGAGAACCGCTTGAAGTGGACAACTAGGATCTGAGGTGCTCGTGTGATGATGATCTGTTTGGTGGCCATTCGCTTGCATTTGCAGTGCGGGCACTTCCAGACCTCGTCGCCACTCAGCATTTCTTCTTTACAATAACTCCGGAGACAGTCATAGATGTCGCCTGTGCCTTCAACCGGGATTTCGACACTGATGCTGTAGAAGGCCTCGTAGGTGGTAGACGTCTTTTTGCAGGTTGTGCAACGTAATCGACTAGCATGCTGTCCTGCAAAGAGAGACGATATAAATGACTCCTCGCGATGGCAATACCGGTCCCATTCGATTTTGGAGACTCTGGCCACCGGCATTCGTTCCCGTTGCATCTCCTCTGAAAATGTCAAGGGCCGTAGGGGCGTCCGCTGCCAGTTGATATTAAGGTCCTCGTGGAGACAGTCCACCACGAAATCGAAGAATTCCTTGGCATCTTGCTGTCGATCAATAGCCCATTCTCGATTCAACCGCCCACAGAAATTTCGAAAAGAAGTTGGCATAATAACCTCAACATCATTCTTCCACAGCGACCGAGTTAGATTAGCATATAATCCTGGCATGACACCCTGGGATCCCTTCCAGTTTTTCTGTACATAGTAACGGAACCGATTGTCAATAAAGAACCTGCTCAGCATGACAGTTGCACTGAGGCACTGGATGGTAGAGTTCATGTAGCATGTGACACCGAAATTGGTCAAACCTGTACGCGGAAGCTTAAGACGGCCAAGGTTAGAGGTTGGCATGTAGAGAGCTGTTCTGCTTGCAGAATTTTGTCGCTCCAGGTGGGGTTGAATATGTCGGCCATCGGAAACTCCGCTGTAGCTGGGACGTGGGACTGCAGGAGCTGGCCGTGACGGGGCCACCGGCATCTGCGCAGCATAATTCGGAGTAGGGCCAGGCGGTGGACGAGAATCTGGGTGCGTCATAGATTGCTGAACATGGTGCGGCTCGGGGAATCGACGCAAGAAAGCCTCATACGTATGGACAAATGGAGTCGAAGGCTCTTGCGTGGATTCCTCTGGCTCCTCTGTTTCTTCCTCGCCGTAGGTGCTTGTATCGATCTCCTCGTTTTTGGATTTCTCCATCCACTCGGATAACTCCTTCGAGTTGAGTGGAGTAAACTCGCGCAGTCGCCGTTTCCGAACTTCCAGGCTCGAATTAGCGCTAGCCATTGTAGGAACCCTTCCTAAACCTCGGCCAGGACGAGGTACGGGTTTTCTGGCCTGCAAAGAACTCATGACAGCAGCAGTCGAAGATGTGGCGAGTGACTGTTGGCCAAGGAGATCGATCCACGCATCCAATCCACCGAGAAGAAGAGCGGGAGGTCGCCCGGCTTTCAACGGCTTGTATGCATTGAACTCGTAGAGAGTGTCATGGAGAGCTCTCAAATGCGGCGCGGATGTCCCCACTGGTGAACCAGCAAGATAACTGACGGAATCAGCGTTTTGATCGTAGTAAACTACGAGATCATATTCATTCCGCTTCTCAAATAAGGTTTGTTCGTGTTCCGGCGAAACAACAAGACGCTCCTCAAGTTCTTCGGCAGACACGTTCTCTTTCAAGACCACAGGCTCTATGCAAATGATGGATTTTGCATACACGTGCCCATTATCATACTGGTCCCGGGACCGAACATCAATGAGCAACACATTGAACTTTCGCAGGTTCTCAAGCAGACTCTGTGCAGTAATTGAAGTGCTGTATGGCAGATCCGGTGAATCGCTTCGCGCTGAGTCCACCCCATTGGGTGTCAGGGATCTGTAGGGATTTTCGTCGAAGCCTCCGCGACTCGGACTCCTGTGAGGAGAGCTGGTAAATTGCGAATACCGCGGATTGACTGGTCGCGTGCTCTCGGTGGAAGTTCTTGGGGGATTCGAGGGAGGCTTCGAGGGAACGGTGAAAATAGGGCTATAAGCTGGGTCCGGGGCACGGGGGAGCGAGGTGGTAAGTGGAACTTTCGGAGGAATAGTTGGCACACTGGAAGAAGATCCCATGCCACGAGGTCCTAATGGACGTCTTGGCGGCGGGGAGCTGTAAGGCCCCGAGTTCGCGTTAGACGGATGAAGTGGAGTCTCCGCAGATCCCAGAGTCGGGCTTCCCGGTTCAGCCGGACTTGAACCTAACTCATATTGGTTCGAGGGTGGAGATGCCTTAAGTTTGGCAAATCGTTGCGCGAGCATGTCATCCGGGGGACTGGAGAATCTTTGTATATGCGTAAGAGGGTCGGGTATTCTTTGGAACTGACCAGGACTCGGCATTCTGACCGAGTCTGTTCCAGACTGACGATTCTCGCGGCTCCTCGGTGTGGCAGAAGCTTGTTGTGGTGACCTTGACGCAAACCCACCGGTGGGCTGCATTCCACTTGCCAAGTTATCTTCAATGATCTCCTGCTTAATTGTGTCCATGGTGCCTTGTTTGGTCCTGACCGACATCATGAGATCGGCAAACTCCTTGTACCAGCCAGGACGCTGGTTGACCGCTGTTCGATAGTCTGGATGATGGGGAATGATGTTAATGGTGATTTCAGAGGCGCGAAGATATTGTATGTAAGCCTTGTCAGGGTAGTTATCCTCTACAAGGGTGACGGCTTGTTCGATTGCCTCGTAAGCCGTTCTCAGGAGTTGATTGAGCTATGATGCGCGTCAGTAAATAGAGGCCATACCCCTTCGAGGGACCATCAGGACACATACTGGTGTGCTATCATTCACATTTAATGAAGCAGCCTGGTCCTGCAGGTCTTTGATATTCGGAAATCGAGGGCGGCGCGGGATAGAAGTGCCATTTGGGTAGTCCGGTCTGCTGACCTGCGTGGAATGCATGGTTTCCCCCACCGAGTAAGGACGGCTGTCCTTCCACGGTGGTATGTTTGGTGGAGATGGCAAAGTCGCCGCATCGGAGGACATGGTAGATCCAAGCAGCGGTCGGACTTAGCGCATGATTATGTTCAAGTTGACGGACGGCAGGAAGGGATCTCGGGGGCAACCCTGGAGGCCCTTCAGATTAAAGAGCAAATGAAAGCGAGAGAACAGAAGAGAGAAAAGAGGACAGAATCCAGGAACGCAATGCGGGATGTCTCTGGGGTAATCAGATGACAATACCTCACCGCCCCCAGCCTATGACGCCAGGGGCTTAGTCAACTGGAAGCTCCCTCCTCCACTTATCAGTCTGCCATATTCGCATCTACCTGCAGCTACTGCGCTTTGTGTCAAGTATCGCGACTGGTGTCTACTTTCATCATGGCTGGTTGGTTTTCTTCAACGTCGCCGCTCGACGAGCAGATCGAGCGGGCAACGGCTTCCTCGCTGTAAGTGATTGCCTACAGGGATTACGCCTATAGATGGGCTCTTCCCTGGTGGACCATTTGCCCAGAGTGATCGATTAGCTAACCTACTCCTAGGGAGGACATTGCCCTCAATCTGGAAATATCCGACATGGTTCGATCGAAGAGCGTGCAGCCCAAGGAAGCGATGAGATCGTTGAAGCGACGGCTCGAGAATAGGAACCCTAACATTCAGCTGGCGACTCTGAAGGTGAGTGACATTTATCTCCTCGTCATTACGTTAAAACATGTGCTGATCACGCGTCTGCAGTTAACAGATACTTGTGTCAAAAACGGAGGCACCCACTTTCTAGCGGAGATCGCATCTCGGGAATTCATGGATAACCTTGTGTCATTACTGAAATCCGAAGGCGCCCCATTAAATCCAGATGTTCAAGGAAAGATGTTGGAGCTCATCCAAAATTGGGCTATGGCTGCGCAGGGCCGAATGGATTTGATGTACCTTGGGGACACATATCGCAAACTCCAGAGCGAGGGGTACCGATTTCCGCCAAAGACAGAAATGAGCGGCAGTATGTTGGAAAGCAGTGCTGTGAGTATCCCGGCCCTTTGCCGCCAAAGTGGAAGCTAACATGTCCTGTCTCAGCCTCCGGAGTGGATTGACTCCGATGTCTGTATGCGATGCCGGACTGCATTCAGTTTCATGAATCGCAAACACCATTGCCGAAACTGTGGCAATGTCTTCGATGCTCAATGTTCCAGCAAGACCATCCCGTTGCCACATCTTGGAATATTGCAGCCTGTCAGGGTGGATGATGGATGCTATGCTAAATTGAACTCCAAGTCGTTTGCACCACCGGGAGTATCGGATCGATCCACGTTTAAAAACAACTCCATCACAAAATCTAGCTCAATGGAACCCCGAGCTGCCAAAGCGGATACCGGATTCGACGAAGATTTGCGTCGCGCGTTACAGATGAGCCTCGATGAGGCCGAGGGCAGAGGCACTTCGGGATTCGTACCGCAGACTGTCAATGCCCCAGAAGCGACCAAGCCCACCCCCGGACCAGCCCATGTGGAAGAGGAGGACGATGCAGACCTCAAGGCTGCGATCGAAGCATCGCTGCGAGACATGGAACAACACAAACAAAACCATGCAGCAGCATTGAAGAACGTTCCTACTCCAAGTTCTGCAATCCGTGATTCGTCCAGCACGCCGACTCCTCTACCCAAGAACCCCTATGAACTTACACCCGTGGAAGCCGAGAACATCCATCTATTTTCCACGCTCGTTGATCGGCTCCAACATCAGCCCCCAGGAACAATCCTCAGAGAGCCACAGATCCAGGAGTTATATGAGAGTATCGGTTCTCTTCGACCGAAGTTGGCCCGTAGCTATGGAGAGACTATGAGCAAGCATGGTGAGTTCCCTCCTTCGTGTTGTAAAGAATCACAAGCTGACGTCGACAGACACGTTACTCGATCTACATGCCAAACTCTCAACAGTCGTGAGGTATTACGATCGAATGTTGGAAGAGCGCCTCTCCAATGCTTATCCACACCACGGTCTTGGTTATGGGGCTGTTCCCGGCGCAACACAATATCCGAATATCCAGCCCGGGTTTACTCCCCTGGCCCCGGATGCACAAGCTGGGGCCGAGAATTTCTATTATGGCAACCAGACGGACAGCTCTCGCCCACCCACTGCCATGTATGCACCCCAGACGGCGAACGCCGAAGGGTATGGAGGCGCACCTGGCGCTGTCACCGGCGCCTATATGTCGCACACTCCACATGGAGCTCAGCCGAACGAGGCTCACCACCAAAACTGGGGTGGAAAACCTTACCCGTCTCTCGGGGCACAGTCACCTAACGCTATTCCCAATAACTACACCACTACTCCCGCACCAAGTGCTCCGTCTCAGTACTATGCGGGACCATCTGATCCGGACGCAAACAAGTCACCAGTCGCCGAACCTCCATACCAACCATCGCCTGTCATGCGGCGAGATTCCCAGTATCAACCTAGTGCACCTCCAGGCGGGTCTGCCGTACCCGAGCAGCCAGCCGCTACCGGGTATGCGCAGCCTGGTTACGCGGTGCCCCCTAGCGCTCCGGCACCTCACCAGCAACCAACCGGCCCGACCCCCCACCCGCAGTCATTTTATTACCCTCAGCAACCCCCGCCTGCACCTTCTGCTTACCCACCAATGACCACTGGGCAACCGAGCGCGCATGCACCCGAAGCCCCCGGACAAGCACCTTATCAGCAACCGCGGCCAGTGGAGGAGAGTTTGATTGAGCTGTAGCGTACTTGCATTTGGGGCGTTATTTGTACTTGGCTTACATGATGATACCTGAAGAGTTTTAGCAGATTGAATAGCTTAAAAGAGATGCAGTATACCTTGTACCTCGTATGCATTTCACCGTTCATGTCATGTGACCGGCACATGGCTCCCCCACACAACGTAATTACCGTATTATTACTCGCTCCGTGAACTTAATCGCCGAAGACAGCGAGATCGATCAACGTCGATTTCTTCTTTTCTTCCTTCTCTCTCTCTTTCTTTTTTCGCAGCGTATGATTTCTGCTTTCAACCGGTGTAACCACAGCCTTTGTTGACTCGTCGTTTTCTACCTGCATGTTCTCCGATCTGCCGTGAGACCTCTTTGCCTCGGCCAATCCCCACGTTCTAGGTGAGCATCGCGGATTATTCGTCTGTGGCTCCTCTGGGAGCTATTCTCTGCAATGCCGACCTCCAATACCACCTCTTCCCCCGTTAAGCGCCCCGGTCTCGGCCGCCGTGCGGTATCCTCTCATGCAGTCGTCACGCGCGCCAACCCGAATGACCTGTCGGAGTCTCACACGCAGAAGGCGCCCGTGCATCATAAGGCACACCGCGCCCATGTTGTTGGCGGTCACCGCAATCACCACCGAAACCCCTCCATCGGAAAAAACCTGAGCAAACTCCAGCGTTTCCAACTTGCCCAGGTTGGTCCCGAAACTACCGGGCGTCATCATCAGCGCAAGAAGTCTGCGCCCGCAACTCCGATAGCAAGCCCCAAAGAAGGTGGACATGTTCGTTGGGATAATGCCGTCGATAATCACCCCACCGCTCCACCTATGAAGAGAAACTATTCGACTCCTGCCTTGCGCCGGAACAACTCGGCTGTCGGGAAGAAAGCGTTGGTCACCGAACGACCCCATTCCAGTGCGGCAAAAAAGAAGACGGTCGGCTTCGAGTTGGGTGATGACGACGTCGAGGTCGACGACGCTGATTGGGAAGATACCACCCAGTCGCCCGAAAGTACGCGGCGCAACTCTGTCGTGCCATCCAACCACAGCGCTGATAACACCACTATTCTTGTCGATCCCCTTACATTTGTGAAGCGCCCCTACCCTCAGATTGCTCGGGCGACCAGTCTGCCAGAATCGATCACAAGCAAGTTTGCTCGGGAACGTGCCGAATTGGAAGAAGGCCAGGACCAAGAGGAAGACGAGGACCACCACCACTCTGACAACGACTCCGAGAACTCTAGCCAGCACACTGAGCAAGGTGATATCGCAACCCGCCTTCTCAGCCCCTCCCACTCGGCCAAAGCACCTCCCGCCATGTCTTCGATTTCGGCGATGGTCAAGCCAGCGGCCAAGGATCCCGCATCGCGCAGCAGCGCATCTCTCAACCTGGCTGCTGGCCAGGAAAGCGCCCGCCGCACATATTCTACAGCCAGCATGGCCAGCATGCCTGGCTCTCACCCTCACGCTACCTCATCCTCTATGGAAGGAGGTGTCTCGAGATTCATTATGAACAACAAGAACAGCATCCAAGCATCATCCCGTACTGATTCTGACCCGAACACCCCATCTTCATTCCTCCCTCACTATCATCCGCAAACCCCGCCGTCTCCTGGTCGCGCCACTGGCAAATCCACTGCTTCTCCTGCGCGCCCACGTGGTGCTGACTTGCCTTCTCGGACACAACAGAAGCTATGGCTTCAACGCACTGCCACTCTCAACAACTCTCCCCCTGATAGCCACGGAGTTCCCCCTTCGGCAGCCCCGTCCACGGTTGACCCAACCTTCAACACAGTCAACCATACGCGCCCTGGTACTGTCACATTTGACGCCAGCCGAGGCTTGACCAGCGGCGGTCGAGCTGGAGGCGCAGGACATGACGGTGAAACTCGGCATATCCGCAAGGCGTACGAGAAAACCTCCCTAGAACTCACGGTTGTGCGACGTTTCCAATCTCCCACCGGAGAGAGTTTCGCCCGACTTCGCCATGTTGCCCGAGCAGCTAAGGTTGCACAAACATCATCAACACTCGGCAAGCAAGTCAAACCAGCCCCCTCTTTGCCTCTTCTCCAACAAGGCAAGCGTCCCAGTCGCCTCAGCTCAAGTCCCGCACCTAAACCATCAACTCGTAACCCAATCACTATCGAAGATGCAGCGGCCAACAGCGACCCCGCCAAGTCTGCCAAGTCCAGTGATCCTTCTTCTCGCATCCTCTCCACCTCCGCCGATGCCTCACGGGATCTCATAGGCGAGAACGAAGTTGAAGACTACCAGGTCAACGACGCCGAAATGATGATCCGTCGGATCTGGGAAAGTCGAGAGGTAGCCACGCACGGCTAACTTACGATGTTTCACCTCATCTTTTCCTTAATACGTTCATGACAATTCTTTAGCTTGCACGGTTGTTTGGCGTTGGTGACATTTCTTCGGTTTTTTTCAGTCATTATTAACATTATCATTAGCAGCATCCAGACCGAACATAACATATCTTCCTGTGTCCTTTTTACATTTGTTGATATATCTTAACTTGCGAGCCAATCCTACATAATGTAATTGCAAGCCTCAGCCCACTCTGGACCCCAGCTATCCGTGCCCACTAATCCCTCTACTATCATTTGTTCTACCCCTGCATAACAAATTCGCTGCCTACGAATGGCCCCTTTCATTCCTTTCGGTTGATGCGACATCCGGGGTTGCGGGCATGGCCTGACTGGATGAGTAATGGCCAATCCCGCCCTGCTGATTTGCCCTACAATACCCTAAGTATAAACATGTCACCGTGTTTATTGTACAGATGAACATTCAATTTACTTTCATTTTCTAATCATGGACTTACTCGTGTCGCTGGTTGCAGGCCAGATTCTGCGAATTGCTTACTACACCACCGGAAACCTCTTGGTCTCAATCATCCTCAATGTGATCAACCAGCTCGTCTTTTACAGCAGGAAAGAACCCCCTGTGGTCTTTCACTGGGTTCCTTTTATTGGAAGTACAGTTGCCTACGGCATGGACCCGTACCAGTTCTTCTTTGCGTGCCGTGCAAAGGTGAGTGGTCTCTGCGGAAGTATATCACCAATGTCGCCCACTCACAAACAATCAGTACGGGGATATCTTCACTTTCATTTTGCTAGGAAAGAAGACAACTGTCCACCTAGGTGTCGAAGGCAACGAGTTTATCCTAAATGGAAAACTTAAGGATGTCAACGCCGAAGAAATCTACAGCAAGCTCACTACACCCATCTTTGGAACCGGTGTTGTGTACGACTGTCCTAATTCCAAACTCATGGAACAAAAGAAGGTACGTAATTCTCTTCTATACCATCTCATTACCCAAGTACACAGTACTGACCATGCTGCCCCTAAATCAGTTTATAAAGTTCGGCCTAAGCCAAACAGCCCTGGAATCCTACGTCCCCCTAATCGCCGACGAAGTCACCTCCTACATCAAATCCTCGGGCAATTTCAAAGGCCAATCCGGAACCACCGATCTAGCTGCAGCCATGGCAGAGATAACCACTTTCACAGCAGCCCGCACCCTCCAAGGTGAAGAAGTCCGGTCAAAACTAACATCCGAATTCGCCGAACTCTTCCACGACCTCGACCTAGGCTTCCAACCAATCAACTTCATGTTGCCTTGGGCACCACTACCACACAACCGCAAGCGAGACATAGCCCATGCTCGCATGCGAGCAATCTACCTCGAAATCATCCAAGCAAGACGAGAAGCCGGCCCCAAAGCCAGCTCAAGCCCAAGCTCAAGCCCAGCCAGAGACAAAGGCACAGATATGATCTCCAACCTAATGGGCAGCGTCTACCGGGACGGCACACCGGTCCCGGACAAAGAAATTGCCCACATGATGATAACCCTCCTAATGGCAGGCCAACACTCCTCATCGGCAATAAGCTGCTGGATAATACTCCGTCTAGCCTCAAACCCCTCGATGACAGAAAAGCTCTACGAAGAACAACTCCAGAACCTAGGCCCAGACCTCCCACCATTGGAATACAAAGATCTCGACAAGTTACCACTCCACCACAACGTCGTCAAGGAGACATTACGCATCCACTCTTCCATCCATTCACTCATGCGCAAAGTGAAGAATCCCCTTCCAGTCCCGGGGACGGACTTTATCGTTCCGCCTTCGCATACGCTTCTTTCTAGTCCGGGCGTTACGGCGCGGGATGCGCGCTACTTCCGGGATCCGTTGCGGTGGGACCCCCATCGCTGGGAGGAGAGGGCTGAGGAGGAGGATGAGTCTGAAACGGTTGATTATGGGTATGGGGCTGTTTCTAAGGGGACACGGAGTCCGTATTTGCCTTTCGGGGCGGGCAGGCATCGGTGTATTGGGGAGAAGTTTGCGTATCTTAATCTTGAGGTTATTGTTGCTATGATGGTGAGGAGATTTAGGTTTTATAATCCTGAGGGGGTGGAGGGTGTGCCGGATACGGATTACTCGGTATGTATTTCTCGTGGATGCGGGTTTGAGGATATTTTGGCTGACTTTTTGGGGTATTTAGTCTCTCTTTTCGCGGCCTATGCAGCCTGCAAATGTGCGTTGGGAATGTCGGTCATAGGGTGGAGCTGATTTATATTGGTATTGTTTTGGCATGGATGGGTAATTGTGCACCAGAAATTCAGAGATTAGGTCTCAAGAGAAGAGATGATATTCAATGGAGGTATCCTTTCCAGAAGTGAATCCAGAAGTGAACTGAGTAAATAGAGAGGAGCGTATCCTAAACGGAGTCTATCGTGTTACACAGTGGCCTCTAAATTGTTCAACCGTCAGTCAAACGCTATTGTTAACGAAGAAATCTTAAGACCACCGAGGAAGACAAGAAAACAGTAATGTCTTTCAAACGAGGGGGTTTGAGTAGGGAGGACCAAAGAAGGTTGCATGGAGGATCCGAAAGATGCCTGAAAAGAGGATTGAAGTAAAGTTATAGAAGTTCATGTCTTCATACAAAACAGTTGATCGGGTCAGGAAATGTACAAAAAGACACCCGAAACAAAGGACCAAAACAGACTATTAATCAAACAGCAGGGAGAAAGCAGTCTATACTCTTAACCATGATCCTTCCCCTTACCACGTTGCCCCCCACGCCGAGGATTGGGGTTAGGACCCCCAGCACCATCACCAGCACGATTTCCATTCGGAACTTTTTGCGGCTGAGCCGGAGAGGGACCATTCGCACTTGTCTTAGGAGTAGGACGACCAGATCCTGAAACCGACGGACGCTTCTGATTTGGGGTACCAGGCCTATCGCCAGCGGTATTCTTGGGACCGCGACGCTTGCGCGGAGTACCAGGCGCTTTGCCGCCGCGTCCACTCTTGCCAGAACGAGGTTCCGTTGGCTCGGGGTCCATTAGCCCTTGTACACGTTTGCTTTCCTGGTCCCACCATTGCTGGAACTCTTGTTCAGCTTGGATTTCTTGCATGTTGTGCTTTGCTGTAGCTGCTTCGCGGATTGCTTCCTTTTCACTTTGTTGCTGGAGCAGGATTGTGGATAGAGAGTATGAGCCTGAGGATGGGGATCGTGACCCCATGAGATCGGGACGGGGAATGTGACGGATTGATTGAATGGCTGGTTGGGGTGATGTGATAGTCTGCGATGTGGAAGGCCCCGATGGGGAGGGCTTGGAGTGGGATCCTGGCTGGAAGCTGGTTGAAATGCTGCGGCATTGGGTTTGCACTGGTGTTGCAATTGGCTTTGACTTTGGTGGGGGTGTGCCAGCTACAGTTTGTCGCATAGTCATGGACTTCTGGGCCGCTTTAGCAGGCTCGGGAGATTGAACGCTTTGGCCTGGTAGAGGATCGAGTTTGGCTGGTGTTACTGGCGGAGGTGCTGGCTTTTGCCAGGGGTTCGAGGGTGCGTCTTTCGCCTTCTGCTGCGCTGCCAGCTGTTCCTGCGCCTGCTGTTGCTGGATCTTCTTCCTTTCCTTTTGGGAAATCTTTGGTGTGAAATTGCCACTGCTTTCACGTCGGTCTGCCATCCCCAGCGTAAGGTTTGACACCCGAGACTGTGATGTTTCGCCCATGATGTCTTTGAGATCCTTCTTGGAGCTCGAGATCATAGGCGGATTCCATGGCGCGGATGATTGTCCAGATAATGATGGCAAAGCGCGCTTCTGGTTGAGAGTAATCGCCCTAGTGTCGGATGGAGACTGTGCGAGTGTCATGTCTTGTGGAGAAGCCATTTGATCATCCAAAAAGTTACCCTCGCCCAACGACATGGCCTCTGGTAGGCTTGCTCCCAATGCCGGGGAATCAGGATATGATCTATCCTCGGGAATACCTTCTCTAAACTTAACTCCACGCATGGCACCTTTGCCCTTCGAATCGGGTGTCATAAGACCTTCGTCATCCATCTGGAACATAAGATCGCTTGCTGATTGCCTCGATTTGAGCATCGGACTGTTGCTGGCCTTTGGCGACTCTTTGGGGGGAGCATTCTTCCCTTTGCGCGTCGATGAAGATGCAGCGACCTTCTCATTTGGTGTCTGCCGAGATCGAACGTCGTACGATTCAAGACGATCGAGGCGAGTCTGCAAGGCCATGGCGTCAATCCTTCGCTGCTTGTCTGTCTCAACGGAGCCGACGATCTCAGGATATTTCTCGAAGACATAATCTTCAGAGTTGCGTCCACGAGAAACGGGCCAGCAGGATAGCTGGTTTTCATGGCAGATCAAATCCAACTCGTGGAGGAGACTGTCGTCCAAATCGTGGAGATATCTGTTGACCAACATAGCCTCCATATTGAGGCAAATGTATTCCAGAGCAGCATCCTTGAACTCTGTAACGTAGCAAGGGCTGACAGAGTTAAGAAGGTAGCACACGTTGCGAGTTGTGACAAAACGACCAAGCATCTTCTGACAGATCTGAGACAGTCGGTCGATCATAAGCTCGTTTGCCACAAACATGACATCCAGGAGTAGATCAATGAAATCGTCAACATCGTTCGTCCGAACTTCATCGAAAAGACGTTCCTCGGTATCAGCATACAGATAACGCAGCACAAAGTCAAAGACGGAACGATCAATGTGCTTCAGATCAACATGCACCTTCTCGGTAGGGTCCGCTTTGCGCAATGCTATCCACTTTCCACCCGCACGGCCATTAAAAAGAACGTCAAAGAATGGGCATCTCTCGCATACAACTTGGCTGTGCACTTTAACGGTGTCACTCTTGAGCTGAACTACCACATCCGCGCTATCAAAGAACGAGGAGTGGTTGATAGCATGTGCCATATCAGTCTTCAGGCATTTTTCTGGTTCAACCATTAATCTCGCTGCGCGTTCCAAGGCTGGCAATCCTAGTTGCATAGCGACCCGCATAACCTCAGTGCGAACCTGTCGGTAACGGGTCGCGTTTGCGGGCGAGCTCCTAGCCAGGTGCCAGACATCGAGTATGCCATCTGTGTAAAGGAAGAACACCACGTTGAGGATGGTCAGGAAATCAACACCGTGGATCCGGATTTGAGGGTGTCCGTCCTTCCCATACTCGATATCAAACACATCTAAGACGGAGGAATAGTATGATTGCCTGAACTCTTCCAGAGCCTTTCTCATAACTGGACTGCGACCAGCCAGGAGAAGTTCATGAACGGGAATGCGAGACTCCGAAACAGAGCTAGTAACCCAAACAGTGCCTTCGGACCAAATAGGCACAAACTCATTTTCAATGTCGGAGGATGATATGATGGCGCGTTGGATGCTTTTGCCGGAGGAAAGCACAACAGGAATAGTCTGGGCATCCTCTTCCAGAATGGCATCCACGTCTTCCAATTCGGGGGTTGTGAATGGAGACAAAGGCAAGATGTCATCCCAAAGGTTGCTGGGCTCAACATGAATTTGTTCCTTGGTGACATCGCAGTCACGCTGAGCCACAGCATAGGCCCCAAAGGCGTTGCTGCGAACTGCCACTGCTCGCGACAGACCAGGGATACGAGCAAATTTGTAGTCCTTCGAAGCACCCTCCTTCTTCTTTGTCCGCTGTTCTTTTCTCCAGGCAGATCCGGAGGTTGTGCAGATGATGATAGAGCCGTCTTGTCCAACATCGACATCGCTCGCTGCCATGTGGGACTTCTTAACAGACCATGCTCGAACAGGAGTGGCCAGTGAATTGCGAATCTTGGCAGGATTGGTCGTAGAAGCCAAAGCCGAAGAGTTTTCAGACTGGTTGACTTGAACAGTGAAGACTTCACCGGAACTGGACAGAGCACAGATTGTGTTTCCGCCACTTGTCAGTTTCACAATGTGGTTGGCGGATCCGTCATATCTGGTAGCCATGAAGCTATCCCGGATAAATCTCGAGCTTACTTCCAGGGGGAATGAAAGCTTCGAGTAACCATAGGATGAGAATACCCAAACCTCATGGTTCTGTAGAAGGACGGCCGTAGCACGATCAATGGCAGAGACCATCTGAATTGGGCAACTGAAGAGAGATGCTCCGACACGCCTTGGTGTGGTTTGAACTTCAAGAGAACGAGCATCGGAATCGACTAAACCGAGCTGGCCTTCGTTTTTCCCAAATGTATACAGACCAGAGGTGCTGAATACGACCGAGTGGATAGACGATGCTGCTGCGCCTAGGATGGTTTCCTTCTTGAATGGATTGAAAATCTGACGAGGCGTCAACTGCACAGGGACATCGTTTCGGTTGTTGGTTCTAGGAAGACCGTAACCGAGTTGTCCAAACTTGTTGCTACCCCAGCTGAAGATTTCACCGTGCTCTGTGATTGCCAGGGTATGGTCTTGACCCAAAGCAACCGAGACGACCTTCTTTCCATCCAAACCACCATTTTCAATGCAAACGAAGGTAAAACGCGTCGACTCATCGTCTGTTCCTAGGCGTCCGCCTGGGCCGAAGCCACACATGAACAGATTAGCCTCGGGATCGTCCGTGATGATGGCGGTATGCAGTTTGGACATGACGATGTTTTGATATTTCATAGGTTTGTTCCTTATCAATGTAGGCAATTCTTTCAAGTTACCGTCGGGGATGGTATCTTCAAGCCCAAGCCGCTCTAGTTCTTCCAGATGTTCGCGATAGAACCGATGCAAAAGATGCTCGGGGCGCTTCAAAGATATCCGCTCCGGGAACTGTCGGTCATCCTGATCACCCAGACCAAGGTTGAGGTTCTTGTTACTCCCGAGAGTGAATACTTCATCGGCGGAGACATCCAGAAGAGGTTTCAAGACACTCTTAGCGACGTATGCATTATCTTCCCCATTATCTCCGTAGTTTGAGGCGGCATTGGACGCAGCATCGCTATCCATATCATCGGCCATCGACCTTGGCCAGCTCCCAGATGAGATCTGCTTGATGTCGCGGGCCGTGATAGTTGCTCCGAAGACATCGAACGGACTGAAACCCTCGCGATCTTTGATTTTAATCAGGCCACCACTTGGATGGCTTGTAGTCCCGATCTTGCTGAAATCCATCATGTCTTGCACGTCGCGCGCCATGAGCGCCTGGGCGATCGTTGCATTACCAGCATAAAGAGCCCGGTGCAGGGCGGTCCACCCACTCTCCCAGTCCTGCGCATACATATCAAGGAACGGAACTTCCAGTAAAGCACGTGCAAAGGGGGCGGCGGTAGGTTTCGAGGACGAGGCGACATGGTGAAGCAGTGTGCGGCCGTAATGGTCCCGCGCATTCACGTCGGCGCGCGACAAGTTCACGGTCCCGCGTTGCGATTTATCCGATATAGGTGTTCCAGGCGACGATCCCAGACTTTTCTTGCTTCTCGGTGGGTTTGGAGATGATGCGATCATTGCCCCAGGGCTCGCACTTTTTGCTGACAGGTTGGCTGCAGGCGTTCCGGAGCCTGCAGCTCGTGGCCCCGCGAACGTCGCGTTCGCCAGGAACCGCTGGAAGCTCTCGACATCATCTTGTATGAAAAACTCCCAAAGCTTGTTACTCATGTGCCCGGACTGATCGACGCGCCGAATCTCTTATCGGGCCCAAGCTAGACGTCGCCGTCAGAGACCGCGACGGAGCTGGGTGACAAGAGAATTATGCGGAGGAAAGGGAAAGGAGTGTCGGCGCTGTACGAGTCGACTCGATCTCTAGCTAAGTGTTCCGGCGAATGCGAATTTTGGTGACGCGAAATTGGTTGTGGGTTCGAGTATGCGCGAGTGGCGAAACGGGTAGGACGTTCGGTATCGATGGAGAGAAACGATCGAGAAAGACTCGAGAATGCAATTACTCCCTGTACTCGGGTAGTTTCAGGAAGAGAAGCTGAAGAAGCTGAAGAGAAGCTGACTGGAGACGAGAGATCCAGATTGCCTTCGATATCATCCGTGGATCGTGGAACAACATGCGGTCCGCGATAGCGGCCTCGGGAACGATACCAAGTATTGTATTGGGGACAAGGCAGGGTTCTTTCAAAGGATCTATCACTATTCCCATATTATTATAGGGTATTTCGAGTACAGCCTATACATACTGAATTACTGCCGTTTACTATTTCAGCACGCAGAATTATCTTAATCATTATCTAGGTAACTGTATACCCTTGAGAAATTCCGAAGTGAGTCACAATGTCTATCCTTATAGAAGCCACACTCCAGAACAATCCAATCAACTTACTGATATAAATTGTATATGTCTCATATGAATGCCCGTCTTCTTTCCTCAGGCTCTGCTGGTAGGCGGGAAGAAAACAGATAGGCCCTCAGATATCTATAGGAATGGAGTCAGTTAATGACAACAAGGCCGTTATAACCTCCTGCTACATCGGACTGACCAATAACGACGCGCACGTCCCTCCATGCCCCCGGAGGAGAGGCGAGGATCATCCAGGGCGCAGAGCCCGTGGCGGAGTGATAGGAGTATAGCCTCATTCCTCTACCCCGTGCTCTCAACGCCATTTCCTATGCGCATCTCCTCTCTTATAATCCGATCCGTTTCCCCGCTTTCCTCTCCGTAATGTCCCTTCACTACATGCTGACCTGCATCCTCCCCGCAATATACTTCAACTACAGTATGGGATCCTCCGTGCACTGTCCGGTCAAGCCGAGGGGAAAGGATGTCACCGAAGTTTCTGACCGGATGGGCAGACAATAGGTCATGGCTTGTATGCATACATTGTTCGCGAATGGGACCTTTGCTGTCCTATATCCGGACTTTGATCCTTGAGCCGATCTATATAGCCTGAACTATAGAGAATGAAGTGATAACTCAAACATCGCCCATTAAGAACGTAATGCACTCTAAGCTGCCTAGTAAGATAGATCGGTAAAGCAATGCAGTATATATGCGAGCACTTGTCAGAGGCATGGCGAGTATTACGCAAGATAAAATCTAACTGGGCTTGAATTTGCTAGTTGATTGCATTCAGTTTGAGCAAATATGATTACAATTCATGATTATCTATACCTATCTCGACTAAAGTAGCTATCACACTATCACACCCAATGGCGAAAGTAACAGACTCTCAATTCCGCGATATTCCGCGATAGCGTGACTGGGGAAGTAGACTTGTGAGCGATTGGCAACTCGCACTCTTCATGCGACTCTCTAGATGCACCTTGAGCCATAAACCCAGCAATGATGAAAGAGATAACAGCAATAAGCTCAGCCAAGAAGCCCAAAACCACGCGGATAGCGAGCGAGCCAGTAGTCGGGCTGAGATATTGCTTCTGAGTACACAGGTAGACGAGACTATAGAAGACGCGAATGCCAATGAACACCAGAGCAAATGCAATAGACGTAAGCAACTGTACATCAAATGTTAGCTATATCTGGAGAGACTCAGATATAGAGAGCTTACTATTGTACCAGCGCGACCACCAGCGCTTTTTCTCGCAGGCGTGATGAATGAGAAAACAGCCCCAGCAACCAATGCAGCCCAGCAGATGGTCAAAATTTCAATTCCAGCTTTAACGATATTCTCCGCCTTCTCAATAGGTTGTTGGTGTTTTTGGAGCTTTGCAGATCCGCCGCAGTCAAAGCGACGCCGCCAACGACGAAGATGTGGTAGAAGAGTGATAGGGCCCATTCAATCTTTTGATCGAGATAGGATATGCGATAGATGCGACTTCATGTCTGAGTCAGTTATTTATTCATTAAGTTCCGGTTATGTAGACTCACGCTTCATGTAAAATACCGCTTGCTGCGAGAAGGAGAGGGGACAGCCCGACGATGGAGATGATATTCGCCGTGGGACTGGAGCTGTTGATTGCCAATGCACCGCCAATAATTCATAAAGTGCAAAAGATGAAAAGGAAGAGCCACCCTAGCAAGCCCTGGCGTCCATGTTTGATGATGAGTATACTGTTGGGAAGGCGAGGGCAACATAGATCACCAGTTCAGCAACGGATAGAGCGTTAGTCATTGTGGCATACAGAAAGCAGATCGGTCAAATGTTTCTCTTGGAACTTGATCTTGAAATAACCGTTGGGAAAGCAAGATGAGATTTTCGAATGGTGCTAGTACTGGACGAGTGTCCTTCTAAATACTCCATTCTTACAAGGCCGATCATCTTCACTATTGCTAAACTTAACTCATAAATAACTTATTCAAGGAATATTCAAAGCAGATCTTTCTCTGATTCAAATAAGACCCCCTATTTCGACGGTGTATGTGTTATTATTTTGGGGGCTGAAAGGCTTAGTGATTATTTTGGTATACAAGCTCCGCCCCACAGTGAAATTTTTCTGAATACGCCCAATAAACTAATCTTTGGGTCATCAGAGTGCTACATACATGACAATCATAATCTTAAAAGTCGAGCTAGACCAGTGGCTTACGCCACAAGTCACAGCCTTCTTCAAACCCGATACCGAATGCACCAAACACAGCCCGGAAACTGGGGCGCGTCAAAAGAGCATGCAACCCGAAACCGAGACGCATTCGCCCGCGAGGTGTCTGCAGAAGTTTGACCTAAGCTTATTTCCGTCCGAGTCATGTCCTGTTTGTGCACGACTCATGTTTTAATAAGAGTACCCAGGTGGGACTTTGCGTAGAAATTTTGGGGTAAGCAAGCCACACCTTACCGTAATGTTAAGGATATTTGTAACCCTGCTGATAAAGTCTTCAGCAGATTCATGGCTATAAACCGTTACATAGATCACATGGGCTATCTAGACCCGCCCAGTAGCCACCGAGATAATTTCAACCTCTAACAAATAAAAGCACAGCCAACCCTACTTCTCCTAAGGATTAGACAAGCATCCAGCTTAAACCTATATGCTACAAACCATAGGAGCCGCGGGCGGCAATCGCATTGATTTATATTCTAGTGGTGGAACCGCGTCTCTTCAGTAGAATAGCGGTCTCAGGCGGAGAAATGCCAGGGCCTACTAGCTCAAATTCATCCTACAAGAGAAAAAAGGCATCCAGACATGCACCCCAATATGACTACTTTTTTTTTTCGGATTCTTGATTTCATGATACTGTATTCGGCTCTTAGCAGTCCACGCATCAGAGGTGCCACTCTACGTCTACCACCCATCATGGGAGTGGTTGGTTGTATGCTCTCCGTTGTCTGCTATGACAGACTGCCATCGTGCCATCCCCATTTCAAAATATATAGTTATAAATCTCTGAATGGTGCCGAGGGACTGGATACTTTTCTCATAAATCAATACATCAAGGTACAATAGGCGAAATCGAAGACTCATTTATCAGATAACTTCGAGTAGGATTCCAGAGAGAAAGATGAGGTAAGACTGGGGGCCAATGAACAAATTAAGTGTGCTCATTCTTCTAAGTAAGCCAGGTAGAATGCGCGCTATGTAAACAAATTGGAAGAACAGATAGCTCGATATAGCCCCAAGGGCATTCAAAGCAGATTAGATTGATCCCATGGGAATAGGCACGCTGATGAAAAATGTGATTCTGGGCCCACTATAAAATGGGCTCGTAAACGACGAACTAGTATAGATGCATCATCAGGCTCCGCATCTACCCCTCAATAACGGTCGGCATTTACTCTAGATCCGCATTCCCTAGTGCCAACGGAGAAATGGATACCACAAGCCTCTTGCAGCATAAACTCTTACGATAATATATTAATACGATAGAAAAGCCAAGAACGGAAGATATGACCTTAGCCCCGCACATGTGAGCTGCCTGAAGTGAGAAATATCTCATAGAAACTTTACATTATGAGCAAGAAGGCTAAAACAGCCTTATTAAAGAGTTCCGAGCGTCGGTCAGGCGGACATACAGTCATCGTGCATATTGAGGGTCGGAGCGTATACACAGCGTATTCCTAGCGAGGCTGCGGCGATGATGCCTCTTTAGTCTTCACAAACTATAGCTGCAGAAGAACTGCATACTTCCATACATATGCATAGAATAATTTCTACCATTTTTTGACTGTCCGTTCCGATTCAGGGCTTACCTCTTGCCGCTTTTTGATCACTGAGTACATTTAGGTATGGCCCTGGCGATACCCTGAGCTATTCACTAAGTACAGCTTACTGAAAGTCAACAGTAGTCCAGCGCCACAGGACTTAAGTCAGCTAACTCAGCTCCGCATTTCACCTGAGCGACACCTCAGTAAAACAAACCACGCTAGCTCTGTCTACTCAACTCGAGTCAGACCTCCTCGTGCCTACGTCATTATATTCATGTGGCTGAGCAATATCCAGACCTCAATATTTGGACCTATGATAATGCATTTGTAGCTGACAGACAGTAGAGGGTTTGTGCAATGCGGATAGCAGCCACATCTATATGCCCCGGAACTTGGCAGTCATTTTTTATTGCTCTGGTCCCCTTCTCTTGACTAGAAGAATATTCTTCCTAGAATCAACCTCTGGATTTCTAGGTCGAGCTGAAACGGCTGGAGGGACGCATATGAAGCATGAAGCATAAACGCGAGTAGAAAAGGCGTTAGTAGCTAGAGCGTGTGAAGCCTCATTTTATACCCATGGTTTATACACGTGTTTCTAGGTACATAGTCAAAAACCCGTTGTCTTGCATAACGTTGACAGCTAAGACATACATGTTATCTTGGTGTTTTCTCACGCTAAAGCCGATTATTGGGAAGTATGAAAAATGAAAGGAGCATTCCACAAAATGGATATCGAAAGCGTAATTCCTTTAATACCTGGCACAATGTGTCCATTCTTTTCATGGGAATACATTACCACTGCTCGAAAGATATCTCCAATGTAACTTAGTGCTAAAAGAAGCGCCAAGTAATGATCTAGTGATTCTAGGCGTCAGTGACCAGCTCCAGACTGACATTTACCTCCCGACACCCTCATAAAGCGGCAGCGGATTTTAAATCCCCGAAGACCAACCGGTACCTCACCGGTGCCTTGTCGATCTCCCCCCGGAAGTAACGGAGAAGACCTACGTGGGGCGGGGTTGGCGCTGATCCTCTCGAACGGTGGAGTCTTCTTCTGCCGCTGTTTTTGCTTTCCGTGCCCAATTTTCATCCACATGCTCAGCTTGTTGAATATTCCTCTCGGCTTGAAGTGTCTCTTTCTGAGTTTACCGCATTGCCAGTGGCTTGGGGCTACCGGAAACTCATATAAAACTCGTTCTAGCGTCTACAAAGTGGATTTCAATGCATAAGACACACTTGTCTTGGCTCCGATGGTTGCATTCATGGCCCCAATGATGATCAGCGCCCCCTTTACCTGCCTCGGTAGAAGCTTCGAATCACATTCACAAAATGTGCGACAAATTGTGTGTTATATAGCATCAATACCGAGTCATACCCCTCTACTTTTCATCCAGCATTCTCACCGTGCCTCTACTCAATAGAGCAAGAAGATGGCCTTGTCCATTGTCCGCATGGTGCGCCTCGCCCTGGTGGGCTTCATGGCCTTACTGTCAATTGCTTCAGCTCTTCCGGCGGCAGATGTGTCTGTTCGTGCTGTTCCACAGGACCCCAGCACCGATCCGTTCTATCAGCCGCCGGCAGGCTTTGAGTCTAAAGCTCCTGGAACAATCCTGCGCCAGCGAAAGATCAGTGCCTCGTTCTTTGGCTTTATTCCCAACCCTGTGCAGGCGTATCAGCTGCTATACCGCACCACTGCAATCAATGGCTCGGCCATCTCAACTGTGACTACGATCTTCAAGCCGCTCATTGCAAAGAATGATCGTTTCGTGTCTTTCCATACGGCATATGATAGCTCGGCTGTCAAGTGCAACCCTAGTTATAGCTACCAGCTCGGTGCTCCGCAAACCAATTTGATCTCATCGGCGGAGACGTTCATCATTGAGGCATATCTCCTTCTTGGTTATACCGTTGCCTCCCCTGATTACGAGGGACCGGATGCGGCATTTGGCCCAGGTCGCCTCGAAGGAATGGGTGTTTTGGACGGTATCCGTGCCGTGAATAATTTCAAAGACACCCTTGGTCTTAAGAACCCTATGGTTGTTGGCGTTGGCTATTCGGGCGGTGCCATAGCTACTGGCTGGGCTGCATCCCTGCATCCAAGCTACGCGCCAGAATTGAACGTTAAGGGCTGGGTACAAGGTGGTACCCCGTCGAACCTGACAGGCACATTGGTTTTCATTGACGACACGGCCTTCGCTGGTTTCCTTCCCACGGCCGTGGTTGGACTTTCCAAACCAAGTGCCTACGGCGCCGAGCTGAACCCAATCCTCAATAGCATCTTGACAGACACGGGCCGTGAGAAACTCAATTTCGCGGCAACACACTGCGTCATTGAGAATATGTTCAGCTTTGGTGAAATGTCGCTGTTCAGCACCGATATTCAAAGCCTGGGCTGGGGTCTCCTCACTGAGCCTACCATCCAGTCCATTTTGAATAAAAATATCATGGCTGTCAACAAGGCTGAAACTCCCACGGTACCGGTGTTTGTATATCACGCCACTCAGGACGAGGTCATTCCGTACGCTAATGCTTCGACAATGGTCAACTCCTGGTGTGGTTGGGATGCGAATGTCAAATTCACTACTTATGCTAACGGTGGCCACGCAACCACCGAGCTCATCGCCCTCCCTGATGCTCTTAAGTTTGTGGAGAATGCATTTGCAGGCAAGACTGCCAGTGGCTGCACCAAGAACACTGAGTTGGCTAGTGTTCTGAACCCAATTGCTCTGGGTGTTTCACTCGAGCCGCTTCTTCTGAAGCTCATTGAAGCGCTGGCTCACTTGGGTAAGCAGGATGCGAATGTCAAGAGTGATACCAAGGTACTCGCTCAAACCATTACTTGATGCACTCACCCCAGAGTTAGTGGCTTTGGCTATATATAAGTCAGACTAATATGTGTTCATGATATATACCCTGTCAGGGTTCACTTTCCGCATCTGGTTCTTTCTTCCTTTGTCCCATTGTGGTATACCCGTCCGTATATATTGCACAGATGCTTTCATCAGGATATAATATATGATCCTTCTGAAGTGGAGACTAAATTTCGAGTTTATCTGGTTGACCTTGAAACAAGTACGGATAGGGTGTGGCTGGGCTACACCAACAGTGCTGTTTGTTCCCTCTCGGTCATATTGTGCCTGGTAGTGGAGAAAGAAACAAAGTCCCCATATACGACACGTAGATACCCCCGGTGACCCGGCTGCTGGTACCCTCGGAATATCCTAGCCCAACGATCTGCCTATCTGCGCGAAATTCCCGGTTAGTGCAGAACGCAGACATTGACGAATCGCGGCCAAGCCCTAGCTCTAGCCGCATCAACTATCGCGCAACGCCCCACTTGGCTTGCAGTAGTATATCTCAGATGTCATCTCTGTGGCGGATCGCATCGAATCTATCAAAAAATGGGCTTTCATGTCGTCAGACACTCAGTCTATGTGTTCTTCGCTCCATCAAGCGGTTGGCCTACGAAGGACTCGGCTATAGACTGGCTAGTTCAAGTGTCCATGTACGTAAGTGGTCTCCAGGCCTGCATATCCTCAGCTGGCAAGTCTCACCGATTTTACATTTCATGAATACATAGTAGTGCCGCAAGAGATTATAAGTAGATGATATACTTCCTCGCTTCTGCTATTTAGGATAGACGTTTTCCTCAATAAGACCGGTATGTCAAAACAAAGTACACATTCCTGCTGGACCCTTGCTGATATGCCCATTGCAAAGCAGTTAATCGGAACAAAACAAGCCTTCAGCTCAGGGCGGTCCTCTCCGCCGGCGGATATGTGCTTAAGGATGTGGCGACAGATCTCCATGTTTCCCGTCCAGGCCACTGGTCGTATTGAAACACTTTAGAGATGATTGGTACAATTGCATTCTCCTCTTAAGGGCACCGGGGGTGAGAACCCAGATACTGGGCTAAGTTCAAGAGTGGTGGAAGTTAGCTCTACATAATTATGACGGGAACTCAATGTCAAGAACTGCGGCGCGTGGGTGACTTGACAGCATTTCGGCCTGGGAGCATAGTCATCCAAATCTATTTTTAAGCCTTTTTAAGCCTGTATTTATTCAAAACTGCTGCTGGAGGCTGTCTTACTATTTTTCTCGTGCTTGATAGCATGGCAGTTTCTTGACTTTCGAAAGTGTTTCATAAGTATATCTACAAAAGCCTGCTTTACTGGTAGCTATAAGCGCGCTACAAATATCCGATCGTATTTTCAAACCGTATGAGACTGATATATACATGT